>Ga0326513_10002237_pt1 | contig 14340 bp, 11 predicted proteins | sample 2_2465_0518_D_FD_203654 | JGI IMG/M metagenome (GOLD analysis project Ga0326513, IMG submission 203654) | Bovine rumen microbial communities from UC Davis, California, United States - 2_2465_0518 | ecosystem: Host-associated > Mammals > Digestive system > Stomach > Rumen | place: USA...
GCATCTGAAGCCAGAGTTCCTGGCAGACAAAGTGATCTTGGTAGGTGACCCTGCCAGAGTAAACACCGTTGCCAACCACTTCGACAGCATCGAGCACGAAGTCAGCAGTCGCGAGTTCCACACCATCACTGGTACATACAAGGGCAAGCGCATCACCTGCCAGTCACATGGGATCGGCTGCGACAACATCGACATCGTAGTCAACGAGCTCGACACGTTAGCAAACATCGACTACAACACCCGCGAGGAGAAGCCCGAACATCGCACGCTGACCATGGTACGCATAGGCACCTGCGGCGGCCTGCAGCCCTTCACGCCCACCGGCTCGTTCATAGCCTCCGTCAAGAGCATCGGCTTCGATGGACTGCTGAACTACTATGCAGGACGCAACGTCGTCTGCGACATCGACATGGAGAAGGCTTTCAAGGAGCACATGCAGTGGGATCCCATCAAGGGTGCACCATACGTAGCAGTAGCCGATGCCGACCTCATCAACCAGATTGCAGCCGACGACATGGTGAAGGGCTACACCGTTGCCTGCGGTGGTTTCTACGGTCCTCAGGGACGTCAGCTGCGCGCCGACATTGCCGACCCTGACCAGAACAAGAAGATAGAGTCGTTCGAGTACGAGGGCATGAAGATCTGTAACTTCGAGATGGAGTCCTCGGCTCTTGCCGGTCTTGCCTCTCTGCTGGGCCATCGTGCCATGACCTGCTGCATGGTCATCGCCAACCGCTATGCCAAGCAGATGAACACCGACTACAAGAGCAGCATCGACACCATCATCCAGAAGGTACTTGATAGAATATGATTAAAGCTGTCATCTTTGCAATAGTTTTTATCGTCCTTGCCGTCATCTTCCTGATAGGCAAGGGCGATATGCTCATTGCGGGCTATAATACTGCTTCAGAGGAGGAACGGAAGGAAGTCAACATTCACCGACTACGCATACTGATGGCCATCATCAGCGTGCTGACGGCTGTCTTCTGCTGTCTGATGCCGTTCATCGGCAACGAAAAGGAGAATGTCTTGAAAGCAACTTTCGTCTTTGTGGCTGTTACCTTTGTTTTTATCATTCTCGCCAATACATGGGCCAAGAAGAAATGATGGGCAACGAAACGATTTGTGCGCTTGCAACGGCTCCCGGTGGAGCCCTTGGCATCATCCGTGTCAGTGGCCCTCGGGCCTTTGACGCCGTTTCAGCCGTCTCTGCCCTACATTGTGACGCTCTCAGTGCCAACACCATCCACTTTACTCGCATCATCAACGATGAAGGCGAGGTTATCGACGAGGTGCTGGTTTCCGTCTTCCGCGCCCCTCACAGCTATACCGGCGAAGACAGTGTGGAAATCTCCTGTCACGGTTCCCGCTATATATTAAATAAGGTGATAGAGCTCCTGATACAGAATGGCTGCCGTATGGCTCAGCCGGGAGAGTACACACAGAGAGCCTTTCTTAACGGCAAGATGGATCTCTCGCAAGCTGAGGCAGTAGCCGACCTGATAGCTTCATCCAATAAAGCTACCCACCAACTGGCCATATCGCAACTACGTGGTGGCATCTCTTCCGAACTCGACAAGCTGCGCGAACAACTGCTGAAACTCACCTCATTATTGGAGCTTGAACTCGACTTCTCAGACCACGAAGAATTGGAATTTGCTGATCGTACAGAGCTCAAGGATTTGGCGAATAAAATTGACAAACAAATCATACATCTTGCTCACTCCTTTGAGATAGGACAATCCATCAAACAGGGTATCCCCGTAGCCATTGTGGGTAAGACCAATGTGGGTAAGTCGACACTCCTCAACGCATTGCTCAAGGACGATCGAGCCATCGTTTCCAACATACATGGCACCACCCGCGACACCATCGAGGATACCATCGACATCCAAGGCATCACCTTCCGCTTTATCGATACCGCTGGCATCCGTCAAACAACCGATCAAGTAGAGCAAATTGGCATCCAACGCACTTTCCAAGCCATGCATAAAGCCCGAATAGTACTATGGCTGATAGATGCTAACCCCGCCCCAGAAGATATTCAAGCGATACTTGAAGAAACAAAATGTAAGTCACTGATTATCATACAAAACAAAATCGACAAGCAAGAAATCACAATCGCCCCAAATAGCGACTTGCATAAATATACATACGTCAAAATCTCAGCAAAATCAGGAATTGGACTTAACCAACTCGAAAAAGCAATTTTCGAAGCAGCCAACATCCCCTCCATTACTGATTCTGACGTCATCATCACCAATGCCCGCCACTACGAATCACTCCTCCATGCCAAACAGAATCTGAGCCGAGTTCTCAGCGGACTCAACACCTCCAGCGTGAGTGGCGACCTCCTTGCCGAAGACCTCCGCTTGGTACTCTCCGACCTCGCAGAAATCACTGGGAGGGGCCAGATTACCACCAACGAAGTACTAGAAAACATCTTTACACATTTCTGCGTGGGAAAGTAGAATATCTAAAATAACTCTGAACAATTCAGAGCAACTATAAGAAAGTCCCTCATTTTGAGGGACTTTCGTCATTTTAACACTTCAAGTCACCTTTTTGTTTATCCCAGTTTTTCGGCCTATTTTTGTACCGTATTTCTACCGCGAGCAATAATTGGGCTTTTTTCAAATGACATTTGTTGTCCCAATTGAGACGCTATGAGACACGTCCCTAAATGTTCGCGACTGTCCCAATTGAGACGCCATGAGACGCGTTGGGACACAATGATACAGAATTTGAGTAGTAAAAGTAAAAAGTATAAACAAAATTTAGTTTAATGGAATATAAGAAAAAATGTCTTTGGTGTGGCAAGTATTACGTCGCTCACACAGTAGAATCACGTTATTGCAGTAAGAAATGCGTCAATATGGCGTGGAAAGCAAGAACCAGAAAGAAAGAGATCAATCAGAAATTGGAATTGAGACAAGAAGTGGACTACCATAATGCAACATCAGACTTGAAGTGTGCAGAGTTTCTCACTCCAACTGAAACTGCTCGACTCCTCCGAATCAGTCGATCTACACTATATCGGTATTTATCGTCTGAAGAGATTAAATGTAGGCAGTTCAAAGGGAAGACTCTAATTAGACGTAAGGATATTGACAAATTATTCGACGAAGCTTTTGAATACAAGCACAACAAAGCAAAGAAAAGATGGCAACCTGTCAGCGAATATTATACTATGGGAGAAATCGTTGAGAAATACAAGATTAGTCGCAAAACGGTATGGCGAAGATGCGAACGATTTAACATCCCCAAAATCTACGAAGGTCGAAATACTTTTTTTCCACGAACCGATATAGAGAAGCATTTTGACGAGCTCATAGAAGAATTCGACCCAGAAGAGTACTATACACCAGATCAAGTCATGGAAAAATATCACATGACACATGCTGCCGTTTTAGTATTTGCCAGAAGACATAAAGTTCCAAGGATAAATAGGCAACGTACTGTCTATTATTCTAAAGAACACATTGACAGTATCAAGTCCAAAGTACAGCCTATTGATTCACTTTATTATACATCAAGAGAAATAATGGAGAAATATGGCATAACCAAGACGCAAGTAAAATACTATTTGCACAGATACAAAATTGACAGCATAAAGAAAGGAAGATTCTCTTTGATAAACCGTGCAAATTTTGACGAAGTATTCAACGAACGAATGGGAGTTCAGAGATCAATCGCGAAGTATCATGAGAAAGAAAAAGATGTCAAGAAGAACAATGGACTTGAAGAAATTGTTAAAGGCATTGCTGTTGATCAAGACCCCGAGCCTATGCCTTACGAAGAAGAAGTTGATCCAAACATGAACTTTGGCAAAATAGAAGGATATCTCAATGCCGAGCAAATCTCCGAAAGATATAAACTGACTGTTGAGTGGGTTCATTACTTGACCCGAAAGAAACAAATCCCCAGAGTATATAAGTGTGGACTACTTTTTTATGACGAAAAGGTTGTAGCAGATGTTTTTAGCAAGTATAACTCTCCTGAAGGAATAACAGAATGGTACACATCAGACGAGGTAGAGCAAATCTTCAACATCACATCAGACCAACGAAACAGGTTCAGCCATAGGCACAAAATACCTACCAAAAAAGAATATGGTGTAATCTACTATTCAAAATTGCATATGGACTTTGCAAAGAACCCTGGCTCAAAGTATGCAGGTGAATATTACAAGGTCGAAGAAATTATAGAGAAGTATCATGTTACCCGCGAAAAGGTATATAGCATTGTCCGCTATAGAAAGATTCCGAAGGTACGAGATGGTAAAATTGCTCTATTTCTCAAATCAATTGTTGACAAGGAATTTAGTAGTTTACAGGATAAAAATGAACAAAAATCATAGATATTCACGATTATTCGCAGATTATCGAACGATTATCTGGATAATCGGACTGCAATTCAAGAATTTTGCAGCGTTTTAAATCACTTAATATTAACATTATAAAAGTAATAATTATGAAACAAATATGCAAAACAGTTGCGCTTCGCACACGCACAATGAAAAATGGTATGTTGTCTTTCTACCTGGACTACTATCCAGGTTTCCGTGACCACCTCTCAATGAAGACTATTCGTCATGAGACGATTGGAATATACATCTATGAGAACCCACGTAATAATAGAGAAAAGGAATACAACAAACTGATGACCGAGAAAGCCGAGGCTATACGCTGCCGACGCTTTGAATCAATCGTGAATGAACGCTATGACTTCTTTGATAAGACAAAGATGAAGGGCGATTTTCTGGCATACTTCAAGACAATTGCAAGAAACAAAAATGAGAAATGGGATTTTGTCTATGCTCATTTTGAGAAGTTTGTTGGCGGCAAATGTACCTTTGAGGAAGTTGATTATGACCTTTGCAACAGATTCCGTGACTATCTGATGAATGCCAAGAGTTTAGGGACAGGACACCCTCTCAAGCAGAATTCAGCAGCAGGCTATTGGGCAACATTCCGAGCATTCTTGAATATTGCCTATCGTAACAAGTTCATCAAAGAGAATCCCAATGATTACCTCGAAAAGATCAAGACGATTCCGACAGATAAGGAGACACTGTCTCTTGATGAAATCCAAAAGTTGATAGAAACTCCATGCGAGATCGAGGTGTTGAAGAAAGCGGTCATCTTTGATTGTCTTACAGGATTGCGTCGTAGCGATATCCTGCGACTTGAGTGGGAAAAGATTTGTGCTACATCTGATGATGCTCAATATCTTGATATGTCTACTCAGAAGACTGGAAGTGAAGGATTTATCTTTATCTCTGACAAACTAATGGAGTTTATTGGACCAAGAGGGAAAGGCCTTGTATTCAAAGGATTTAAACCCTATATGACCAATTATCCCATGAAGAAGTGGTTTAAACAAGCAGGAATAACCAAACATGTCACATTCCATGGACTACGTCACACCGTAGCTTCAAGAATGGTGGAACTGGGTGTTAATATTCAGACTGTACAGCATATCCTTGCTCATCAAAGCATCTCAACAACCCAGATTTATGCAAAACATGCAGATCCGCAGTTGAAAGCTGCTGCAGAATTGATCTCTGAAAAAATATTTGAAAAGGCTGATAATCCTGTAGTGTATACGGATGGACAATCAGAGGACATAAAAGAGTCCAATGAGCCTGTCAAATTAATTGACTTCGAATAAATAAAGTAGCCCGACAATATGGAAGATTAGGAAAAAACATGATTAATCCTAAATATTTAACATATTGTCGGGCCTTGAAATGTTAAATTTTGAAGTTTTTCTAATATTTCCTTTTAGTTTCTAAGAAACTTATTATTTTTGCCGCCCGAAAATAAAAACAGGATAACATGTTTAATCATTTAAGAAATGTATTAAAATGGGTGGCAATAGGCACCTTCATTCATCTACACACGGTATACGATAATGATAATTATACCATTTGGCGGGATCAAATGGCTGTGTATATTCCAATTATTTGGGATATGATTAAGTACATCACAGAAATTGTTCTTGTATTATATACCCTATTTGTAGTCTGCAAACTTGATTTTAAGAAATTTGTTTTAGGACCACTTGCTGTTGATATTCCTGTATCAACACCTTTGAATGATGCTAGCTCATCTTCAAAGGATGAATGCATCAATCCACAAAAAGATAATGACGTAGAAAGTAAGGAAAAGGAGCACGAAATCGTAGATAATCCAATTGCTCCATCAAAACCAATGGAGAATGTAGAAACAAAGATTGATATTCATATAAAACAAGAGCCCGAAAAACCAGAAAAGCCTAAAGAAAATGAGCATGTTCAGGTAAGCCAAGAACCGAAAACACCTAAAGTTACTAATACAGTAATGGCTCAATGCACTACAGATAATATAAATTTAGGAGTATTACCTGCTGATGAAGATCCTGGATATAATCTATATGAAGAAGCTCTTGACAAACTAAAAATGAGTTATGCTCAATTATACCGCAATCGATTAGAAACATGTGGAAAATATGTTAGAAGTACTTTGGCTAAATATATGGAGTACAAAGAAGTGAACACGCTTATGACTAATGTACAAAAATGGCATAATATACAAAACGAACTCAATGAAAAAATTAAAGAAGATGCAGGACGTTATAGCGCAAATCAAGATATAGACATCAACGAATATAACAAATTTATCTCCGAAATAGAAACTATTCACCAACATAGCTATATTCCTGACAAGCAGTTGGCGTCGATAGATCTGTTTCACTTAGCGTGGAATATTGGCCAGTGTTTCGGATGGAATGGAAAAAGCAGAGCTATTTTCATTAAAGCATGTTTCCCCAAAAACCTTCAAACGGTAACACTTCTTACAGTTAAGAATAACCTTAAGAAGCAGGGTTCAAGCAAAATTGATTTAATTGATCTCACCAATAAAGATGACAACAAAAGTGAAGAGAAAGCTGCATAATAGTAATTAGTTCAAGACTCCTATGATTATTCTAAGATTATATTGATAATCGACCTGTCATTCAGTTCCTTTGCAAGCGTTTATTAATTTTTCAGAAAATGGAAGAACTAAGTTTCAACGACTTGCCAAAGGTAATGTCGCAAGTTCTCGACAAGGTCGAAGGACTTGAAAAGGCTCTCAATGGGCTTAAAGATGAATTAGGTAGCAAAAGAAATCATGGTGATGGAAATGGACATATTCCAATGACCATTGATGAAGCCTGCGAATTTCTCAGGATGAAGAAGTCTACCATGTACTACAACTTAGAACATGGCAATATTCCTGGTATCCGAAGAGGAAAGAAGTATATCCTTTTCAAGGATGAACTTATTCACTGGCTGGAGGGAGGACGTACTAATTCTGATGCAGTGATGAGCGCAGAAGAGTTTAATGCCTCTATCATGGATTCACAGAAACGTAAACCTAAAATCTTCAAGCTATGAGTGAAATGCTATTAAAGATTACGAACATGGTCCGCGCAGAAGCGGATCATGTTTCCCAAACGAGTCTGCCATTGGAAGTGTTCCCTCAACAGATTCAGAACATTATTTTCTTGTTGGCTCATTATGAGAACTTCAACATCGAATATGTTGTAGCAATCATCCTTTCAGTTATAGCTACTGCCATAGGGAATGCTAGTCATATCCTCGTAAAAGGTAGTTGGGAGATTAGTCCGTCAATCTACATGATGCTTATTGGAAGGCCTGGACTTGGCAAGACGCCGCCACTAAACTTCCTTTATAAGCCAATCCGTGAACGCGACAGGGTGAACTATCTGAAGTACAAAGAGGAATATGATGCCTACAGAAAAGAACTGGCAGAAAGAAGGAATAGCAAAGGGGAAGATTGTTTTTCGGAAATGAGTGACGAACCAAATCTTATCACGACTGTTGTTTCTGACTTAACCCCAGAAGCCATGATGAGGGTTCATTACAACAATCCTCGCGGAATTGTCATTGTTGCCGATGAGATTCTTGCATTGTTCAATTCGGTGAAGCGGTATAGCAATAAGAACAACCTCATTGAGGACTTATTATCTGCATATAGTGGTCAAACCTTGAAGACGATAAGGAAATCAGAGTCCGTTCCTATCCTTATCAACAATCCGTGTATTAATCTGATTGGTTCTATACAGACCGATTTATTATCTGAAGTGTTCTGCAAGTCCTACAAAGGAAATGGTTTACTTGATAGGTTTTTGTTCGTTTATCCAGAAAACAGGATGATTTCAAAATGGGTCAGAAGCAATCATGAAGAGACGCGTCCAGACATTCAATCCATGTGGGCAACTATTGTCAATAGAATATTGGATCTCCCCTGTCCTATCGATAATACCGACCATAGTATCAACCCAAACGTTCTAAGAATGAATGACGAGGCTGAAAAATATTTCTTTGAATGGCACAACCGTTTCGTTGATGAAGCTAACAGTATTCAAGACGATATGATGATGGACAGTAGACGAATGAAGCTCGATGGAAATGCCGCCCGTCTGGCTTTGGTTTTCCAAATCATGAAATGGGCTGCAGGTGAAGGAAACATGCAATGTGTTGATCTTGATTCCGTAAAGAGCGCAATCCGCCTGATTGACTATTACGAAAACACCTACCATCGAATTCAGGACATTATCGTTTCTGGAAATCTGGAAACTGGAACTGAGGACTGGCTGGCATACCTCAATCACCAATTCACGTCAAAAGAAGCACTGGAGGTTGGCAAGCGGATGGGTATGTCTAGACGTTCTGTCTACTATGCACTTGATAACTTGTGTAGTTTACAGCATCCTGTTATCATCAAGGTAAGACATGGCGTATATGAGAAAAAAGAACCTGCAAATACGAATGCACTTTGCACTTTTGCACTTTCAAACAAATGTGCTGACCAACAGAGTATATGCGGCTCTTCAGACGATAGTGCAAAAAGTGCAAAGTGCAACCAACAAATAATTGGATAGCTATGAGTGAATATAGATTCCATCTCCAAAAATATAGGCAGGGTAACAAACTGTCCTGTCCTGAATGCGGAAAGAAGAAATGCTTCGTGAAGTACATTGACGAAGAAGGCAAGATTATCTTCCCAAATTCTGTCGGCAAATGTGATCATGTCAACCGGTGTGGATATCACTATACTCCAAAAGAGTATTTTCATGACCACCCAGAATTAAAGCCTGAGTCCGATGACAGTTTCAATCCAGACGACCACATCAAGAAAACTGTTGCACCACCTATTCAACCTTCATTTATTCCATCTGAGATGATGGAGCAGACTTTGACACATTATGCCATTAACCCACTCCATCGTTTTCTCTGTGGTGCCATTGGCCAGAAAGAGACGGACAGACTCTTTAAACTTTACAAGGTGGGAACCTCTAAGAAATGGTCAGGGTCAACTATCTTCTGGCAGATTGATTCTACTGGGCATGTCCGAACTGGAAAGATTATGAACTATAATTCTCAGAACGGTCATCGCATCAAGGAGCCACAAAGTTATGTCACTTGGGTTCATGCCGTGATAAAGACCAAAGACTATCATCTGAAGCAGTGCCTCTTTGGTGAACATCTGCTTTCTGAACAAACTGATAAAAAGGTCATGTTGGTTGAGAGTGAGAAGACTGCAATCATTGCCTCACATTTCATGCCAGATTTTCTTTGGCTGGCAACGGGAGGTATGAATGGTTGTTTCAGCTCTGATGCGATGCAAGTTCTGAGGGATAGAGACGTTATTCTAATGCCCGACCTCGGTGCTTCGAATGAGTGGCACAACAAAGCAGTATTGCTTAAACCAATTTGCAAGAGCATCAGTGTTAGTGATGTTCTCGAAAAATGTGCGACCGAAGAGCAGCGCAATGCTGGTTTGGATATTGCAGACTTTTTGTTGATGGAAGAAACCTCACAGATGATACTCCAACGGATGATCAGAAATAACCCGTCAGTACAACTACTCATTGATAAATTTCAACTTGAAATAGTCGAATAGAAAGAGCTTGCTCTACAAAGGACTCTAAAAAAGTCCATAACACAATAAGGACTTTTCACCCTATAGGTCGAAAGTCCCTTGGGAGCCAGCCCCAAGTGTGTAAAAAGAGCAAGCTCACAAACAAATAATACAAAAATAAAATGGATATAGAACAGAAACAAGCTATGCATGTTGAGCCTGGGAAATCGTTTGGTTCAGCTGAGGCAAATGAGAATGAAAGACGTTGGGACGACCAGAAAATAGATACGAAAAACCGGGTTCCCACCAATCATTATGACAAGACAAGGATGCATTTAAACTTCGAAATCGGTGAAGACAGGAAGGTGCATTCACTCGGTTATCATAAGCAAAATCTCGACAAAAGATTGGAGAAAAGGCTAACAAAATTGGGATGGCACCCATTCAAAAAAGACAGCAAAATCCAGCCGAATTGCTGTGCAAAATTCATCTTTGGAGGAGACCATGACAGAACATTGGAGATGGCTTTTGGTAGTCAAGTAGTTAACTTAGAAAAAGATGCTGACAACAGCCACCTTCAGCGTTGTGAAGAAATCGAGCACTGGGCATTGGACGTTTATTCATGGTGTGCTAAGCGATATGGGCAAGAAAACATCATTGGCTTCCAGGTTCATTTGGACGAAACTTCACCACATATTCATGCACTGATTGTCCCTGTTGGAGAACGTGGAAAAGACAAGCATCCATGCGTCATGTGGTCTGCAAAATTTGGCAAGAACATCTACGAATATGGCAAGATTCTTAGGGATATGCACACCTCTCTTTATGAAGAAGTCGGCAAGAAATATGGTTTGGAAAGAGGTGACAGTGTGCGTGGTCGTGATGTTAAACACCTGAACAAAACAGAATATATTCGGAAACTTAACAAAGAAATAAAGGAGAAAGAGAAAGCCATCAAAGGGCTTCAGACTATGATCTCTAATCTGGAAAAAGAAAGAGCTAACTTGAATCGAGAAAGCGAAAATCTAAACTGGGAATTGATGATGAAAAAGGGTAATACCAAGCAGATTGAGGAAAGAAAAGCAGCCATTGAAAGAGATTTGGAAGAAGTCAAACTGAAAATCAATGATAAGAACGAGAAACTGATTTCTGTAGAAAAAGAATTGTTCCATAAGCAAGAAGAACTGGATTCTATGTCTGCTGACGTGAAGAAAGCATACACCATCAGAAAGCCTATACTAAGCGTTGGAGGGTCATACACTATACCAAAAATTACATCAAAACCGCCAACATTTGGTGCTGATAGTTGGGTTGCCAAACAGAACGAAATGATTAAAGAAGCTTTCAAAGATACTGTTCAAAAGATGGCAGCCACATACCAAGCTGAAGCCAACCGACAGATAGAAGAGGCTCAAAAAAACGTCATTTCTGACTTTAGTGAGCTACACCATCTTCGTGCCGATAACCTGCACTTGTCTGTACAGAATCAAGAATTGAATTCTCAACTTTACACACTCCTTGATCAGTTTAGCACACCCAACCTTCGTAGTGCAGTTCTTGCACTTGCCAGTAACATTATTAATGATCCGAATTATTCATCTGGAGGTGGCGGTGGAGAGACTTCTGACTTGCGATGGGATGGTCGTAAACCAGGTGAAGACGAAGACTCCTTTGCCCGCCGATGTCTGCTTTATGCATCCCAGCAAGTGGCCCGGAATCAAAAGAAAGGATTACATCGTTAAACATGTATAAATCTGAATAGATGTCGGGAATATATTTCTCGACATCTATTTGTTTGAATTGCATTCGATACTAAATACATTTTACTATAATTCAATACTCTATTCACCCCGAATAATGATCTTACCACCATCTTTCCCAAATATATCATCACCAATCACTTTAATCGATGCAGGGACAGACAACACCAAATAGCCCTCATGGAACAGGAATGCCTGGTCGCAAATAGTCAAAGTGCCATCAGGTACTTCATAATAAGCTTCTTTTAAACCTATACGGGCATACAATAACCTTTTCCTGTCCTTAGTATAGACGACATCATATTCATCAATGAAGACATCATCATCTGACCATGACTCATTAGGGTCTAACTCCTCTGGAACATATGGCCTGTCCCAAAAGCAGATGGCACCAACGGTGTCCGAACCTCCTAAAATGGCATCAAAAGACTCCTCTGGTAGAGTATAAGGGAGATATAGGCATTGAAGCTTGTTGCAACCAACAAAGGCCAGTCTTTCAACCTGTTCAGTACCCTCTTTTATCTTGTAGTTCCTTACATCAGCACATACCAGCAGACGTTTCCTGTCTTTGCTGTAGACAGCCCCAAACTCATCTACCCATCCTTCTGCTATTTCAGCCTCCAGTTCGTCACTTCTTATACAGTTCTCAGGATATGGCCAATTCCAGTAATTTACCCTCAAATCCCTTGAAGCGTACCTCATAGCTTCATTACTAGATGGTTCATCAGTATACCACTCCACCGTATAGGGTATGTCAACCTCTCTCAGGTGAGGCCGGTTCCAAAAAGCTTTGCAATCTATCTCTTCAATTCCTTCTGGTATACGATAATGAGATATATCCGGGACCTTGAACAACGTCTTTCCGTCGCTGGAGACAATTGAGCCATCTTCACTATATAGATATCTGTAGATTATTCCTCCCATTACATATAAGTGTATTAAAGAACATATTGACTTTGTTAAGCATAGCCATCAGTTCGATGTAGCTTATATCAGAACCATTCAAATAAACATCAAAACGATGATAATCTTCACAGGGATATGGTATCCGCTGGTCAACATAGCCATTCCTGACATAAAACCACTTCCTTCTGACACAATCCTCATAATCATCGTTATCAGGATCTAAAGCAAAAGCGGTCAAGGCGATTGGGCGACTGCCCTGCAGCTCCCTAAGATGCTTCAGTAACGCAGAACCATAACCTTTACTTTGACATTCTGGTTCAATGGCGAGGTAATAGATAAAAGAACCTTGGAAGAAGTTAATCATATAAGCATAACCAACGAACACGCCATCATCTTCCATGGCAATAAAGTCCACGGATGCACCCTTATAATACCCAGCTAAGAAATGAAGATCCGCTGTATTCTCGGTAGAAGGGAACACTTTCTTGTTCAACGCCTCTATTCTGGAGTTTAATTCAGAATCCTCTTTAGATACTTGCTTAAATACAATCATAATAATCTCCGAACTTAAACAAAACCAATACGCTTAGTTCCCGTCTTTACAATGTTTTCCTCACGGCAGTACTGCTCAATCTTCTCATCTGTAACGTAGTCATCACCGTAGAGGATGCTCTCAATATCACATTTGCGGGTGATATTTTCAATCTGGCCACCACTGAAGTCAAAGGCTGATGCTAGACGTTCAGCAGTTTTCTCAGAGAGTTCAGGCATCATTGACTGCCAGATTTTGGTACGTTGGGCCAGTTCCGGCTTTTCGAACTTCACCTTGTAGAGAAAGCGGCGCTCGAATGCGGCATCCATATTCTGTACCAGGTTAGTCGTTGCAATCATAATGCCGTCCAACGACTCCATCTCCTGCAGGATGATATTCTGGATTGAGTTCTCCATCTTATCCACTGAGCGTTCAGCACCCTCCTTACGCTTACCAATAACTGCATCAGCCTCATTGAAAAGAAGGATAGGAATCCGCTTAGAGTTCTTGGCCACAGCACGGTAGCGGTCAAAGATGGCCTTGATATTCTTCTCGCTCTCCCCTACCCACATACTCTTGACCTGCGAGATATTCACCTGCATGATATCACGGCCAGTTTTCTTGGCCAACTGGAGTACACTTTCTGTCTTACCTGTGCCTGGTGCCCCATAGAACAAGCAAGCAAATCCCTGACGGTGCCCTTTTACTATCAAACGATCACAGATGCTCAAATAATGGCTTTCATCAAGCAACTCAGCCAAGCCCTCCAATTGGTGTCTTACCTCATCGTTAAAGAACAGTTCCTTTTCAGTGATGCCATCGCTCTGTATGACATCACAACCTTTATTATTGTCTTGCTGTTTGACATCATAGTCCTGAAGCAGTATTTCTTTTGCCTTGGTAGTTAGCTGGTACTCATCCTTTTCCCTAAAGCCCTCTGAGAAGGCATTTTCAACCCAGCCTTCCCGAACCAGATAGTGTCTTCCTTCTGACATGGCTCTATCAAAATCATACTTCATATGTTGCTCATCAAACAAGAACACTAAATGACTTATCGGGATATTAACGGTTCCACCAAGCACCAAATGGCGGCACATGTGGGTAACTACTGCCTCACTTGCTGCAGACATACCTGTACCACGAAGGGCCTTCACATACGAAAGATCTGGATTATCATCCATAAGTCTCCCTATCTCTTCAAGCATTAGTTCAGAAGAGAGTTCTTCCTCAT
>Ga0326513_10002239_pt1 | contig 14332 bp, 13 predicted proteins | sample 2_2465_0518_D_FD_203654 | JGI IMG/M metagenome (GOLD analysis project Ga0326513, IMG submission 203654) | Bovine rumen microbial communities from UC Davis, California, United States - 2_2465_0518 | ecosystem: Host-associated > Mammals > Digestive system > Stomach > Rumen | place: USA...
TGTGTAGCCATTATGTCGGCGCGGGTGCAAGTGCAAAGGTAGGTGAGTCCTGTTTTATCCAGCCTGTCCAGATATTCCTCGTATATTTCAGAACGTTGACTTTGAAGATAAGGACCACAGCAGCCTCTATTCTCTGTACCGCCTTCATCCCAGTCAAGTCCAAGCCATCGCAGGTCATCTTCCAGTTGAAGTGCGTATTCAAGCTTGCATCTCTGAGGATCGAGATCTTCAATTCTGAGTACCCACAAACCGCCCTTTTTCTTGACCGATAGCCATGAAAGCAAGGCGGCATACACATTACCAAAGTGCATGCGACCTGATGGAGAGGGTGCAAAGCGACCTTTTGCCTCTCCTTTCGTCCTCGCCTGTATATGATTGCGACTGATTTCTTTTGGCTTATAGAAAACTTCCATTTGATTGCAAAGATAATAAAAAATGTGCTGAAAACCTCGATAGAACCGAGAAAAAAAGAGAAATTTCACTTATTTATATATTATTTTTTCGTTACTTTAAGGATATTTGCTTAACTTTGCAGTCAAATAAATATAGTACTACATTAAAATGAAGAAATACTGTTTAGACCTTACGGTGAAATCGGTAGAACACATAAATGATAAGTATGTTCTTCTGAAACTTACTGATGAGAATCCACTCCCTGAAATGATTCCGGGACAATTTGTAGAAATTCAGGTTGACGGCTCAAAGACAACGTTCCTGCGTCGTCCTATTTCTATCAATGATGTTGACCGTGAGGACAATACGCTGCACTTGCTTATCGCTTGTATAGGTGACGGTACACGTCAGCTAGGCACTCTTACTGTCGGTGCTAAGGTGAATATCGTTCTGCCTTTGGGTAACGGCTTCACAATGCCTGCATCCCCAGAGAAGAAACATCTTCTTGTTGGTGGCGGCGTAGGTGTTGCTCCGCTTTTGTATCTCGGCCGTAAGATTAAGGAAATGGGCGGTGAGCCCGTTTTCCTGCTCGGTGCGCGTAGCAAGAAGGATTTGCTTATGCTCGATGAATACAGAAAAATCGGACGTGTGTTCATCACTACAGAAGATGGTTCTGAAGGAGAGAAGGGCTTTGTCACCAATCATTCTGTGCTTTCAAGCGAGACATTCGACATGATTAGCACTTGCGGTCCTAAGCCTATGATGATGGCTGTGGCTCGTTATGCTTCAAATGCAGGCATAGAGTGTGAGGTAAGTCTTGAGAACAAGATGGCATGCGGTGTAGGTGCTTGTCTCTGCTGTGTAGAAGACACCATCGATGGCCATGTGTGTGTATGTAAGGAAGGTCCAGTTATAAACATAAAGAAACTGAAATGGCAGATTTAAAAGTAAATATCGGTAATCTCAGGATGAAGAATCCGGTGATGACTGCATCGGGAACATTCGGTTATGGCATAGAGTTTCAGGATTTTGTTCCTCTCGATGAAATCGGCGGTATCATTGTTAAGGGCACTACTCTTCAGGCTCGTGAGGGCAATCCATATCCCCGTATGGCTGAAACTGCACAGGGAATGCTCAACTGCGTCGGACTTCAGAACAAGGGCGTAAGCTATTTCTGCAACAATATCTATCCTCAGATCAAGGATATCGACACTAATATGATTGTCAACGTCAGCGGCAACTCGCCTGAGAACTATGCAGAATGTGCTGCCCGCATTGATGCTTTGGATAAGATTCCTGCCATCGAACTTAATATCTCATGTCCTAACGTGAAGACTGGTGGAATGGCATTCGGCGTTACGGCGAAAGGTGCTGCAAGTGTTGTGCGCGAAGTTCGCAAGTCATACAACAAGACTCTCATCGTGAAGCTCTCACCTAACGTTACGGATATCACAGAGATAGCTCGCGCGGTTGAAGCAGAAGGTGCAGATGCCGTTTCTCTCATAAACACTCTTATGGGAACAAGTATCGACATTGAGAAACGTTGCTTCAACCTCTCTATCGGTACTGGTGGCTTGAGCGGTCCTGCCGTAAAGCCAGTAGCTCTCCGCATGGTTTATCAGGTGGCAAAGTCCGTTCACATTCCTGTAATCGGTCTTGGAGGTATCTCTACCGCAACTGATGCTATCGAGTTTCTTATGGCTGGTGCTACTGCCATAGAGATAGGTACGGCAAATTTCCTTGATCCTGCTGTTACCAAGAAGGTGAAGGACGGTATTGACCAGTGGCTTGACTCTCACGGCTGCAAGTCCGTACAGGAAATCATCGGAGTTCTATAATCTGCAGTTTAGAAGCAAGCTTGTGCCGTCGTCATGCTTTCGTTGCTTCTCTGCAATGGCATTCACGAATATCATAAACTACTTAACCCTATTACAATTATGAAAAATCTCGGATCAAAGCCGTGGATTCTTCCACAACCGGTACTGATTATCGGAACTTATGACAAGGATGGTAAGCCAAACGCCATGAATGCTGCGTGGGGTGGACAATGGGATATGCATGAAATCATCATCTCGCTTGGTTCTCATGCTACTACAGATAATCTCAAGGACAATTCTGACCTCACCGTTTCCTTTGCTACTGTTGATACGATGGTTGCCTCTGACTATGTTGGAATCGTGAGTGGTAGGAATGTAGCCGACAAGATCGAAAAGACAGGCTGGACAATAGAGAAAGCACCTAATGTGAATGCTCCTGTGTTCAAGAATCTTCCTATGACATTGGAGTGTCGTGTGAAACAGAAGATAGACGAGTCGGAAACGGGTTACTTCCTTGTAGCAGAGATTGTGAACATCCTTTGCGATGAGAAATACCTTGCTGCTGACGGTAATCCTGATGTGGAGAGGATGGGGCTTATAACCTACAATCCTGTGCATCACACCTACATTCAGTTGGGCAAGACCGTTGGTAAGGCCTTCTCTGACGGTAAGCAACTAAAGTAATTTTCAACCCCAATCGGACAAATGATCGATTGGGGTTGAACTTTTATTATTACTGTCCGGGGAAACCAATATAACTTGCCTTTCATCACAATTTTGAATTTTGTTAAACCTATAAATAAGACAAAAACAATAAAAAAAACTTAATGTCTTAGAGTCCCGTTCCTCGCCTCTTGCTGCTATGCGTATTTGTTTTTCTGGTAAGTCTTGGGTCTTCCCGATAAAACAAATCCACATATCAGGCCTACGGCAAGACATTAAGGTAAAAAACAGGAAAAAGCATATAACCGTCAGCATTAAGGTTGTGATAGACTTTTTTATGTTTTTCCTTTATGTTCCAACCCTTGCAGAGGGTAGTGAGCCCCCGGGGAAGAAACTGCCGCCATGTGAATATTCTAATTAGGCTTTTCTGCGCTAGCCTTCCCTGCCCCTTCACGGGGAAGGGTGCCTGCAAGGCGGGAAGGGGTCTGTTCTGCCTTCGCTCAAGGTCCGTTCCAGATCCGTTTCAAATCCGTTTCAGGTCCGTTCCCTATAATGGGAGGAAAATGGGACTTACATAGGACTTGCAAGGGAATTACTTGGGACTTGCTACAAAGACATCTGGAATACAAGTGCGAATTTTTTTTTTTAGAATTAAACGTCAAACACGTACATGGGGACGAAATATGCATGATAACATATTGTATATCAGCTTTTTTGTATGCATGTACGTGTTTGCTTAACACGTACATAAGTCGTACATAACACATACATGTTTTTGGACTCAATTAAAAGGTATGACGACTTATGTATATGTTATGTATGTGTTAGACAAACACGTACATGCTCTTAACTTATTCTTTATCAGTATATTTATGGTAGATTTTTGCCTCCATGTACGTGTTTGACGTTTAATTCTAAAAAAAAATCACCATCCCCAAAAATATTTTTTTCTTGATTTTCCTATCACACCGTCACATAGCCTGAGTATCAATCAATTAGGCGTGACAGAAACGTGTTTTTCCTGTCACGCTCCTATCACACATACATAGCCTTGTGACGGCAATGTGACAGGAGAAAAGCCTTCCTGTCACGCATAACCTACTGATTCACAACAAGTATGACGGTGTGACAGGAACAATGCAAAAAAAACTTTTTTTCGTAAAGCAACAAAAAAAACACACATCGCTAAACCACATTTTTTGCTCTTTTCTTTTTCTATTTGAGTTTGTGGCTGTTCCAATCCAAGTCCAATTCAGCTCCAATCCCGAATTGGAGGTGTATTGTCTTTGCTATGTAGTTGCCTTGTAAAACGTATCAACTAAAAAGAAGGGCATCTCATTATGAGATACCCTCCCTGATTAGATAATGAAAACCTTATCTAGAGCTTAATTGCATTATTCATCATCATCATCGTCAAAACACGAAGAAGTTTCTTTTGCATCAAACGATCCTGTACCTCCCACATGAATATCGCTTGTATCTACAAGCAATGGGAGATTCATTGTCTCTACAGAGAGTTTCGGTTTGTTATATTTCTTTCTCATAATTCTTACTTATTTTACAACAAACTTCTTTCCGTTCTTTACATAAATGCCCGGCTTCAAGCTGTTCTCATTAACCTTTCTGCCGTTCAAGTCGTAAATAGGTAATTCGTAATTAGTAATTCGCAATTCCTCTACGCCTGTTGTTTCCTCTTCTTCCTCACCTATCACATTGATAGTGATAGTCTTGGCGGCATTACTTGCGTTATAAGAAGAATTACGAGACTCTGCCTTCATATACCAACGATAAGGCATCAAATCATTAGAACCGTCACTCTGAATCAAATTACCACCACCCATAGCATAATATTTGTTTGCAATCATAGTTGCAGATGGTATTGTGCTATAAGTGCCAGTAAATGTGTATTCTACAATAGTTGTTCTACAATCTATGCTTTTCTCTTCTGCTGCATAGAGAGTGGTATTGCTTACAGATAATGTCTTCTCGCCTGTTGTCTTAGCCTTGATAAGATAAGGAGTATTAGGAGCAGTTGAACCGCTCTTTATCTTGATAACATCCATTATCGTCTCGTCAACAGTTCCGTTATCATCCTTATCCAATTGACGAACACCATTGATATAAGCTATCTCAAAATCATCCTTCCAATCGCTATATGACATAGAGAATGGAATATATAGAGCCTGCCAAGCGGTGTTGTTGAAGGTACGGGTATAAGAAACCTCTAAATCATAAAGCTGAGAATTATTGGTATATTTTTCTGCATCCGTTAGATATTTGGCTGAAGCATTCTTTTCTATTTTAGTAAATTTATTCCATGGACTTGTAGAACAATATTCTTTATAAAGAGCAGATGGTACTGATAATGTTGCAGTATAACATGCAGAACTAAAAGCACCTTCATAAGGGTCATCATCAACCATAGCAGGTAGCGTTTCTCCATACATTGTTACTTTTTCAATATTAGAATGGAAAAAAGCGCCTTTATTAATTTTCAAGTCTTTATTTACATTTATCGTTATTTCCTTTAACTTGTCTGAACGACAAGAAAACGCATTCTCTCCTATATTTGTCACGCTATTTGGTATTGTAACAGAAGTGATTGATGCACAATTAGCAAATGCATAATTTCCAATGTTTGTCACCTTATTAGGTATAGTAACAGAGGTGAGATTAGAGCAATTAAAGAAAGCATAGTCTCCAATACTCGTCACATTATCAGGTATAGTAACAGAAGTTAAAGAACAACCAGTAAATGCCCTATCCCCAATACTCGTCACACTATATGGTATATTGATAGAAATCAGGTCTTTACAACCACAAAAGGCATTATCACCAATGATTGTCACACCATTAGGTATTATAGAGTTTATACATCCTGAAATTAACGCATTATCCGACTTTCGTATAATGGAATTGCAATTTTCTCTGCTATCATATACACTATTATCGCTTTCTACAATAATAGAGTATAATTCGCTACAATTAGAAAAAGGATTAATCCCAATACTTGTCACGCTTTTAGGTATAGTGACAGAAGTGATTGAGCTACAACCAGAAAATGCCATATTCCCTATATTCGTCACACTATTTGGTATCGTGATAGAAGTGATTGAACTACAACCAGAAAAAGCATTTTCCCCAATACTCGCCACATTATTAGGTATGATGGTATTTACACATCCCAAAATAAGAGTGTTATCTGCTTTCCGTATGATGGCATTACAATTATTCCTGCTGTCATATACATTATTATCGCTTTCTACAGAAATATATTGTAATGAACTTCCTTGAAATGCATTTGTTTCTATATTAGTCACACTTTTAGGGATAGTGATTGAGTTGAGAGCATCACAACCAGAAAACGCATTCTTGCGAATACAAACTACGCCATTTGAAATAGTAAGAGAGTTGAGATTAGAGCAACCATAAAAGGTGCCGTCCTCAATATTTGTTACAGAATTAGGAATCGTGATTGAGGTCAAACCGTAACAATACATGAAAGCAGCCTCTCCAATATTCGTCACAGAGTTCGGAAGCGTGATTGAGGTCAGACCTGAACAACCAAAGAAGGACGAACTTCCAATACTCTTTACAGAGTTCGGAAGCGTGATTGAGGTCAGACCTGAACAATTAAAGAATGCTCCATTTCCAATACTCGTCACAGAGTTACCAATAATGATAGAGGTGAGACCAAAACAGTTATTGAAAGCGAAATTGGCAATGCCTTTTATTCCATCCTTTACAACAATTTTTGTGTTTGTTGGCATAGTTCCTTTGTATTTGTAAAGAAACCGACCTACATATATTAAGCCATCAGGTTGGTTGTTATACCAATTTGTTCCATCAAAAGCCCAATTTCCAATACTCGTCACAGATTCAGGAATAGTGATAGAGGTGAGACTTGTGCAACCTTCGAAAGCACTTGTTCCAATGTTTGTAACTCCATCTTCGATTACTACTTTCTTGATTTTATCTCGTTGATAATGCCATGGGTATGAATCTCTGAATGCATAATCAGGCATATCCGTTCCTGATATGGTCAATGTACCATCATCAGACAAATCCCAATTGATTTCCGCATGAACTGCATTGAAGGAAATCATGCAGAATAAAATTAGTAATAATTTCTTTTTCATAGTTTATCATTTTTAATTGTTTATGAATGCTTGTTAAAGGGGCTTATATTTCTTTACTATAATCGTTTTATCTGACCATTACTATCTTGCCGTTGATGATATACAGACCTGGCTTTGTGACCTCTTTGACCTTGATACCATTGAGAGTATATATGTCTTTATTACTTGACGTGCTTTCGACCTCATTGATAGCGGTAGTGCCATCGCTTACCTTTTCCCAATAACCATATAAATGGAAGTCTGTACGTTTAGTTATAAAATAACTTTTGATGTTGCAATATTGCTCCCCTTTAATCAAAGGGCACGTTCCTTCTTGTCTTTCATAAAAGCCATAGAATCTGTATCCCTCACAAGTTGGGAATGGGAAATCTCTGATAAAATAGTGAGATTCTGTCCTTGTTTCGTCTGTATAATATTTTCCCTCTTTGGCATCTTTATCCACCCAAATGACTGCATGGATTTCTTCCTCGTCTCCGTCAGGATAATTGAAGTGAAGATACCAATAACTATCAGCCATTGCATTAAGGCTGAACATTGTCACCATTGCCAAGATGTAAAGTAACTTTTTCATTGTCTTTAGAGTTTAATTGTTAAACTTGTTGTTATTAATTTCTGAGAGTTATATTTCTTTTCTGTAATCGCTCTATTTGACTACAGCTTTCTTTCCGTTCTTGATATACATGCCAGATTTCAAGTTATTCTCATTAACCATTCTGCCGTTCAAATCAAAGATGATATTTGATGATTTTCCAATTTGTGAAATCTCAGAAATATTTATATCATCTATTTGTGTGGTAGAAATTGCTTGTATGTTGGTGAATTCCTTCCATTCATTTGCAGCTTTGTATGCGTCAACACTCTGTGCAGGTACATATACAGGGATGGATTTATCTACATTACTAAAACATGCAAATCCACAATCAGGTGGTATAATTGCCTCACAGGTGATTGAGGTTAGCCCCTCACAGCCATTAAAAGCCCAATACCCAATGCTCGTCACAGACTCAGGGATTGTAATTGAGGTAAGACTGGTGCAACCAGAGAAAACCATTCCTCCAATATTTGTCACAGAGTTGGGAATAGTGATTGAGGTGAGACTGGAACAACCCATAAAAGTACTGCCTTCTATACAAGTAATAGAGTTTGGGATTGTGATGGAAGTGAGATTGGAACACATGAAGAAAGCCATTTCTCCAATGCTCGTCACAGACTCAGGGATTGTAATTGAGGTGAGACTTGAGCATAACGAGAAAGCATTAGCTCCAATACTTGTCACAGAATTAGGGATTGTAATTGAGGTGAGACCAGAGCAACCTTCGAAAGCGCAACCTCCAATACTCGTCACTGAGTTTGGGATAATAACAGATGTAAGACCCGAACAACCTTCGAAAGCCCAAGCTCCAATATTCGTTACTGAATTTGGAATATTAATAGAAATCAGGTTGGGGTAGCTATTAAAAGCATCACCTGCAATTCCCTTTGTTCCATCCTTTATTTCAACCCTTGTGTTTGCTGGCATGATTCCTTTATACCTATAAAGACAAAGCCCCACATAAACCAAGCCGTTAGGTTGGTTGTTATACCAATTAGTTTTATAGAAAGCACCATTTCCAATACTCGTCACAGAATTAGGGATTGTAATTGAGGTGAGGTTTGAGCATCCATAGAAAGCATTACTTCCAATACTCATCACAGACTCAGGGATATTAATAGAGGCGAGACCTGAGCACCCATAGAAAGCGCAATCTCCAATGCTCGTTACGGAGTTAGGGATAATGGTATTCATACAGCCTGCAATTAAAGTATTGGAATGTGATTCTATGATAGCATTACAATCATTTCTATTATCATATTGGGAGTTTCCTTTTTCTACGATTATTGATGTAAGGCCAGAGCAACCTGATAAAACGCCATATCCAATACTCGTCACAGAGTTTGGAATTATGATAGAGCTGATATTGGAACAATCATCGAAAGCATGATCCCCTATGTTCGTCACTCCATTTTCAATTACTACTTTCTTGATTTTATCTCGTTGAGAATACCAAGGTGCATAATTAGGATAACCATAATGTGGCATATTCGTTCCTGATATGGTTAATGTGCCATCATCAGATAGAGAGGATGTGATTTCTGCATGAATAGCATTAAAAGAGATTATGCAGAGAACAATAAGTGTAAAAAAACTTTTCATGTTTAGATACAAATAAAATAGGGCGCAGACCTTCCGAAATCCTCGTCCTATACTCTGGTACCGCCAAGCACCGCAACGCTGACAAGTAATACGGTAAAAGTCCACGTCCTAAACGGACATGGAACTTTTCGCATTCTTGTTCTCGCGTTTGAAATTGGCGGTTTCGAGTATAGAGAACAAGAGCAAATAGCTCAATGTTATATTTTATTCCGAGAGAATCGGTAGTTGCTCACCCAAGTTAATAATAAATAAGCGTTTTAACTATTTGCCGAGAAAGTTATAGACTTCTGTCAGCATAGGGGAACGTTACCGCTCATCTGTTTAATTACGTTTTACTTTCTGGTTCTTATTATAATTTTTTGAGTTAATAATTTATATTTTACAGGTTTCGTATTTTGGAGAGTTGGAGTTTATGCTATCGAGAGAAAGCTTGTTCACCAAACATTGTGATTTGATGGTTTCACTCCAAACCTTTGTATATATTCGTTTTCTAAGGCTACACGTGTTTCCTTGATGTAGTCTTTCTTGGCTTTGATTGACTTTTGAAGTCTTTCAAGCGCTTCTTTTTTTGTAAGGTTTTTTTTCTCCATAACTATAACCTTTAATCTGTCTGCAAAAATACGCATAAAATCTGATTTCTCCAAAATATTGGCATGAAATTTACTGAAATATGTTTATTGGCAATTTACTTTCGTAAAAATCAATCACGAAGTCGCGTTGTTAGAAGGCATGAAAAAAGCCAACCTTGATGGGTTGGCTTGTGTGATTCGTGCAGGATTCAAACCTGCAACCTTCTGATCCGTAGTCAGATGCTCTATTCAGTTGAGCTAACGAACCAATAGTGCTAAATCTCGAAATCATAACCTTTGAAAGTGATTCGTGCAGGATTCAAACCTGCAACCTTCTGATCCGTAGTCAGATGCTCTATTCAGTTGAGCTAACGAACCAATTCTTCAGTTATTTCTGATTTGCGGGTGCAAAGGTAGGCATTATTTCTGAGAATCCAAAATATTTTTGTCTAAAAGTGACTGATAGATTTTGGATGATTGACTTATGTCAATTTGTGGCACTAGAAGTCATCTGCTTTAATGCTTTGCTTAGCTGATCTGGGCAACTTGTGCCCTTGTTTCCGCATAGTATGCCTTGCAGACGATTTATTACATCTTCAGCCTTCATTCCCTTGATCAAAGAGCAGATTCCGTTGGTATTTCCGTTGCATCCGCCAAAAAATCGTACCTCCTCAATGACGTTATTGTCATTGAGGAGAACACGAATTGCCTTTGCACATGTGCCTTGTGTTTCGTATACAAGTTCTTTCATTACTCTTCTACGCCTTCAGGCTTCATGTTAGTATATACGTTCTGAACGTCGTCGAACTCTTCGAGCTTCTCAACCATCTTGTCGATAGTAGCACGCTGCTCGTCGTCAACGTCCTTTGTGTCGTTAGGGATATAGGTGAACTCACCACCGATTTCCTCGAAGCCCTGCTCCTCAAGATACTTCTGAATCTGAGCGTAAGACTTTGGGTCACCGTAGATAGTGATTGTTGTCTCGTCCTTATCCTCGTCGTAGTTCTCATCGTACTCGTCGTCAACGTTGAAGTCGATAAGCTCAAGGATGAGGTCGTCCATATCAACACCGTCCTTCTTCTTGAAAGTGAAAACGCACTTGTGGTCGAAGAGGAAGGCGAGTGAGCCTGTTGTACCGAGGTTGCCGCCGAACTTGTTGAAGATAGAACGAACGTCAGCTACGGTACGTGTAGTGTTGTCGGTAAGGGTATCAACGAATACTGCGATGCCGTGAGGGCCGTATCCTTCGTATGTAACCTCCTTGTATGCGCTCTTGTCCTTGCCGAGTGCATTCTTGATAGCACGCTCGATGTTATCCTTAGGCATGTTCTCACGCTTACATGTAGCGATGATAGAACGGAGTGTAGGGTTGTTTTCTGGCTCAGGACCGCCGCTCTGTACTGCGATTGCGATCTGCTTGCCCAGACGTGTGAATGTCTTTGCCATGTGGCCCCAACGCTTCAACTTGGTGGCCTTACGGTATTCAAATGCTCTTCCCATGAAAATTTATAAAAATTTTAATTAATAATGAATAATGAGTAATTAATAATTTGAGATGTTTTTATTCCTCATCGTCAATTACGAACACATCATCATTATTGTTGTTATTATTATTGTTTGTTGTTTTCTTTGCTGAGTTTATAATGCTTGATAATATCCTGCCTATTTCATCAGCATCGCTGTTGAGTGATGAAAACTCTGCGTCAGTCAGAAATTCTGTGCGATGTAGTAGGCGTAGCCAATATTGTGTCTCGGCACATTCTTTGAGGGCTATGTTCATCTTACTGATAAAGTCTTTCTTGCTTTGAGCAAAAAGACCTTCAACGACATTTGCTCCAATGCTCGTGCCTGACCTCTTTATCTGATTACTCATCTCGTATTCCTTTGATTTTGTCAGATATTTCCAGAGTTTCACTATTCTAACAGCGAAATCTTCTGTTTTCTTGGCAATAACATTATCCGCCATATTTTAATAATGTTTAATGCGTAATAGTATATAAATTATTCATTATTCATTATACATTATTAATTGAGATTATCTCAATTCTGCCCCAAGCTGCTTCTTGAGATTAGTGATTATCTTATTCATAATCGCTTCAATCTGCTTGTCGCCCATTGTCTTCTCCGTGTCCTGAAGGATGAAGTTCACAGCGTAGGACTTCTTGCCCTCTGGGAGGTTCTTGCCTTCATATACATCGAAGAGCTCAACGTTCTTGAGGAGTTTCTTCTCTGACTGACGTGCAATCTGCTCGATCTGTGTGAACTCGATGTTCTTGTCGATAAGAAGGGCAAGGTCACGGCTAACAGCAGGGAACTTGCTTATTTCCTTAAAATCAACAGTACCGTTCTTTACTGCCTTTGTGACGAGAGTCCAGTTGATATCTGCGAAATAAACCTCACGCTCGATGTCAGCCTTGTGCTGAATCTTCTTGCTTACGATACCCATCTCTACGAACACCTTGCCACCACGATTCTTGAGTGTGAGACCTGTAGAGAAGATATCGTTTGTAGTCTTTTCCGTTACGAGCATACCCTGTGGCATACCGATACGGCGAAGGATGTTGTCAACGAATGCCTTAAGCTCGTAGAAGCTTGTGTCCTCGTCAGCATGAATCCAAGAACCCTCAACTCGCTTACCTGTAAGCCAGAGACCAAGGTGGTTCTCTTCCTTGTAAGCCTTCATTGGATTCTCGTTGTCGCGCTTCTCCTCGTCGTGCTCATAGCAGTTACCAAACTCGAAGAAACGGAGGTTAGGATTCTTACGGTTTGCATTACGCATGATTGACTCAAGACCACCGAAGAGCAATGTCTGACGCATAACATTAAGGTCAGAGCTCAGTGGGTTGAAGATCTTCACGCACTTATCTTCTGGGTATGATTTGAGTTCTGTGTAGTAAGCACCCTTGGTGAGTGAGTTGTTGAGAATCTCGTTGAAACCTGCACCTACAAGCTGCTCTGCAACGAGGTTAGCCATCTTATGACGCTGATCCTCGAAGTCCTTGATAACGAGAGATGACTTCAACTGAGTTGGAATCTCAACATTATTATAGCCATAGATGCGGAGGATATCCTCAACAACGTCACATGGACGCTGTACGTCAACGCGGAAAGCAGGAACGGTGATGTCAAGTCCCTCAGCATCCTCCTTGTTAATCTCAATGTCGAGAGAAGTGAGGATAGACTTGATCATGTCATTGCCAATCTCCTTACCGATAAGGTTGTTAACGTATGAGTAGTCAAGACGAATCTGTGGGTTTGCGATTGGGGTAGGGTACTCGTCGCGAATCTGCATGCTAACCTTACCACCTGCCAACTGCTGACAGAGAATTGCTGCCTGCTTGAGTGCGTAGATAGTGCCGTTTGGATCAATGCCACGCTCGAAACGGAAGCTTGCATCAGTAGAAAGACCATGACGACGAGCTGACTTACGAATCCATGTTGGGTGGAAGTAAGCTGACTCCAGAACCACGTTCTTTGTTGTCTCGTATGTGCCAGAACCCTTACCACCGAATACACCGGCGATACACATAGGCTCCTCTGCGTTGCAGATAGCAAGGTCGTGCTCACCGAGAATGTGCTCAACACCGTCGAGGGTAACGAATGGCTGACCTGCGTTATTGTCCTTGACAATGATCTTGTTGCCCTTCACCATATCAGCGTCGAAGCAGTGGAGAGGCTGGCCGTAAGCCATCATTATGTAGTTGGTGATATCAACGATGTTGTTGATTGGACGAAGACCGATTACAGTGAGCTTTTCCTTGAGCCACTCAGGTGACTCCTTTACCTCACATCCGGTTATGCTTACGCAAGCATAGCGCTTGCAGGCTTCTGTATTCTGTATCTCAACCTCGATAGGAAGAGACTCGTTGTCAACTTTGAACTCGTCACAATTTGGACGATGGAGGCTTGTCTGATAGCCGTTACGCTTGAGCCATGCATACAAATCGCGTGCTACGCCATAGTGAGAAAGGGCATCTGCACGGTTTGCTGTGATATCAACCTCGATGAGCCAGTCGCTCTGAAGGTTGTAGTATTCTGCTGCTGGTGTTCCGACCTTTGCGTCAGTAGGAAGAACGATGATACCGTCGTGGCTTGCTCCAACGCCGATTTCGTCCTCTGCGCATATCATACCGCAACTCTCAACACCACGGAGCTTTGACTTCTTTATGACGAATTCCTTGTCGCCGTCGTAGAGCTTGCAACCGAGGTCAGCAACGATTACCTTCTGTCCTGCAGCTACGTTAGGAGCACCGCAGACGATCTGTGAAGGCTCGCCCTTACCGAGGTCAACGGTTGTGACGTGCATGTGGTCAGAATCAGGGTGGGGCTCACAAGTGAGGACCTCACCTACATAAAGTCCTTGCAATCCACCTTTGATTGCCTGAACTTCCTCAAGGGAGTCAACCTCAAGACCTGTGCTTGTAAGGGCTGCTGCCACTTCCTCTGCAGAAAGGTCGAAATCGACATATTCCTTAAGCCATTTGTAAGAAATGTTCATTTGATATTTTCTATGTTTGTTTTTATTGTATTCTTTACTTTGTATTCGCCTTAATTGCG
>Ga0326513_10002240_pt1 | contig 14331 bp, 7 predicted proteins | sample 2_2465_0518_D_FD_203654 | JGI IMG/M metagenome (GOLD analysis project Ga0326513, IMG submission 203654) | Bovine rumen microbial communities from UC Davis, California, United States - 2_2465_0518 | ecosystem: Host-associated > Mammals > Digestive system > Stomach > Rumen | place: USA: California...
CTCCCGCACGTTGCCGGTGCGGACCGGGGCCGGGAGGATTGTTTCGAGGCATTTGCCCAATGGCGCCATGTAGTAGCGCGCCATCCAGCGCGCCAGCGCGACCAGGGGCGGCAGGATCATCGGCGACGGCTCCTCGACTCCGGCGATTCGCGCCAGTCTGCCGGCGTAGGCGCTCTTCTCCGGGAGCTCCACCACAAAGCCGCGCGCCATCCTGCGCGCAAATGGCGCCCTGACACGCGATCCGACGAAGACGCCGTGCGCCAGCTCCCCGGGCACCTCATAGTCGAAGAGCCGGTCGGCAGGGGCGTTTTCGACAAGCAGCCGGGCGATTGCGGGGTGGCCGGAATCCACGGCCGCCGATAGCATTCGCCTGCCTTCGGTCGCTTTCGGTTGCATTCGTTTCGCCCCTCAAAAAAAAGGGGGCGGCCGCGATTCGCGGTGCCGCCCCGGTTCTTCTTGCGCGGAGATTCCGCAGCTATCAGTTGCCGCTCGTCGCCCAGTAGTCGTAGGTCGTCGTGCTTTCGCCGAGGCCCATCAGCTGGGACATCGTGAAGTACTTCTTACGGGCATCGAAGGTGCCGCCGCCACGGGAGACCCAAACGGCGCGCGAGCCGTTGAAGGGCTTGACCGTTTCGTCAAGCGGAATCACTTCGGTCGTGGCCTGGGCCTGCTGCTGGAGGTTGCCGGGGGCCTGGCAGTTCTTGCTGACGAGGAAGGGAATCTCGCTCGGAGTGGCGTCGCCAACTACAACCACGCCCCACGCGATGTTCTTCGCCGCGAGGGCGGAGTCCGTCGTGCCGGCGGTGACGCCGTTCGCGATCAGGGTGTCCGGGGTGAGGTCGGCGACGACGCGGAGGTCGGCGTCGCTCGTCGGCTGGCCCTTGTTCGTGCCGTCGGAGAGGAGGAAGTTGAAGTAGCCGACCGAGTCCTGGATGCCTTCGTCTTCTTTGACATCCTCGGGCCAGAGGGCGCCGAGATTGAGCGGTTCACGCTCCATGTTGGCGGAGGTTATAGCCACCCAGATGCCACGCCCCTTCTGCTTGAGGGCCGTCGCGGAGGCGGAACTCAGTGCGTTGGAGATCGCAGGGAAGAGGGCCGCGGCCAGAACCGAGATGATCGCGATGACGACGAGCATTTCGACCAGCGTGAACCCTTTAGAGTTTCTGATTGACATTTTTGATTATCCTTCCGTGGGTTTTGGAGGCTGTAGCCTCCGCGCTTGAAGACCTTTGGATCGTCGGGCCGATGCCTTCCGCATCCAACTAAATAAGAATATGCCATCATTCGCGCCCGTTGTCAAGTTTTTTTTGGCAACGGGCGCGGATGGCGGCTACCGCTGCGGCTGGACCTTGGCGCGGTAGAAGCCCTGCTCCAGATTGACGGGTTCCGAGCTGGTCCAGATGGTCTGCCCGCCGGAGATCGCCGTCGTGCCCGCGACAGGCGACTCCTCGCCACCGACGGTTTCGCGCCGGTAAATCGGGTAGAGCGCGTCGCGCTGCGAGTCCGTCAGGTCCTCGCGGAGGCCGTTGAGCGTAAGTTCGAGGCGGCCGTCGTCGAGGATGCGGATGTCGGTGATCTGGAACGGGTCGTCGCCATCCGGGTCGATGCCGGAGTCGTAGATGTCGGCGAGCGAGTAGCCGATGGCGCGGCGGCGGGACGTCGTGGCGGGCGACTGCGGATCGTCGCCATTGCCATTGGCCGCCAGCCATGCGAGCGGGACGCCGTCTATGTCGGCTGTAGTCGCGGAGAGTTCGGCGGAGAACTCCTCGGTCGTCTTGATGACGTCGTCGAGCTTCGTCGTGCCGTTCATGCTGAGTGCGGCGATCCGGCCATCGGGGTTGCCGCCGGCTGTGCGGAACCATGCGCCGCCAGTCGCGGGCGCGCCGGGGAGATGCGCGCCGCCGGCCGTCTCGAAGGACTTGCCGTTGACGCGGACGAGCACGTATTCCGAACCCGGGGAGGTGGTGCAGTCGAGGTGGACCGAGACGCGGATCCATTCGTTCTGCTCGAAGGTGCGCCCGTCGTCAAGCGGCAGCCATCCGGCGACGCCTTCGGAGTCGCGGCAGTAGAGCTGGAGGACGCCGTCCTCGCCGCATTGGAGCGCGACCTTGGCGTCGGCCGGGATGTCGGGAGTCGGGGAGTCCGCGTTGCGGCGCGTCACCCTGAGCATCAGGTCGAGGCGGTCGTTGCCGTTGGTGGTGCAGGAGAAGTCGCGGGCGACGCTCCCGTCGATGTCGAGCACCTTGGTGTGGGCGTCCTTGGGCATGGCGTAGCCGGGCGGGTCGGGCGGGGTGTATTCGCACAGCATGACTTCGCCGTCGCCGGTCCATGCGCCGACTTCGCCGCCGGCCGCATTGGCGCCGGCCGCGTAGGTCTCGAAGCTGTCGCCGTTGTCAATGGATGAATTTTCCGTGTGTGTGTTGACAAGCCAGCGCAGTTCGTGGTCGCCAGTGAGCACTATCTGAGTCTCGTCGCCGAACGCGACGTTAGACATGTCAAGGATTGAATATACGTTGGTGATTGAGGCTGCATTGTTTGTGTAGGCTGAAGGATAGTCAAGCCCGGCAATTGATGCCGTCAGATTCGTCCCGGCAATATAGCGGAGAGGTCCCCGTCCTGGAGACATTGTCCCCACGTCATTTGGGGAGGACATTGTCAGCGATACGACATCAATTCCGTCAAGCCTCAGTGTCGCCACCCCCTGTCCGATTGCCAAGTTTTCCCCTGCACCGCCGTCAGAAACGAGTACAAGCGTTACTGAACCATCGTCCAATCTGGGACCAAGGCACATCCCCTCCCAGTTATAGGAGCCATTGTTGTTCCATTTCTGCGATGAATTATTCCAAGTGCCTTCAGAACTGTACTTGTAAACCTCAATCTTCCTTACCGGCGTGAAAGACGTTTCCTTAAGCGATGCGATACCTGATGTATCGGTCGCGTTGGAAAAATCCACAGCATAGATGCCATTGTAGAAATAAGACGATAGCGAGGATGACCCTTGCAGTTTGCGCTCAAGCACAAGCAGTGTCCCATCTGGGAGTGCGGCCATTGCCGAAACACCGCTTCTGCAACTCGAAGAAAAACTTGCGGACAACTTTGACGTCACCTCATACGCCCATTGGCCTGCGGCCGACCAATTGTCCTGTCCTGATGAGCGTGTGAACTTCTGGAGCCTTACAAGTGTCCCATTTGTGGTAGAAGTCAATTCTCCGTCAACAGTAAGCGCTTCCTCGTTGCCAGTCCACATGGTAAGACCGTCGCCCGAAATCGTGAGGGCCTCGAAGGAATAGTTGCCTCTCTTCTTGCTGAAAATCGACGGAATGGCAACGGAACGCAACCGTTCACCAGTTGTCAGGTCGTATTCACGAATCGTTGGGCCGCCTGACTCCTCTGCGATCCAAAGGTTGCCAGTCAGCGGATCAAAGGCGCAACCCTCCATGTCATACGCATTCTTCATGTAAACTGGAGTTCCGACTTTCGCACTTGTGAGGCTGCCATTGCTCTTGTTGATTTCAATGGTCATCGGATACATATTCGTCGTATAGGTGGAATCGTCGACGGTATAGAAAAGATTCCCACCAGCGTAGGTTATTCCACTGAGTTCGACAGCCACATGCCCTGAAAGCTTGGAGCCCTCGCGGGTGATTTGCGATATTTTTGTTGCGGTCAGCGCGGCGTTGGCCCTCATTGAGGGCAGCAGCGCGACGACTGCGGCGACGATTGCCATGGCGGCGCCGACTGGCGCGGCCGGCAGCATGGCGACCATCGCGGTCGCCACCGTCAGCGCGGTGCCGATGGCATAGTCAGCGGCGCATACGCCGCGCCTGACAACGTAGATGCCGGGTTTCGCTGCGACGCGCATGGCGTCCTTGCCACAATGGAGAACGCGGCGGCCCGGACCCCCCGCGACGTGCGCGGCCAAAGCCGCGACTTTGATAATGCTCTGCTTCATGAGTTGCACATTCTACTCTTTTCCTTCCGGTTCTTCAATCGTTTTTTTTTGCGCTCCGGCCATGATATTTCGCGCGAGGTGTGGACATCGGCGCCGCCTTGTGCTAGAATGTCCTAACGCAAATTTAGTCTACAATACTAAGGAGAAGAAGACATGGACTTTTTGAAGACCTTTGCCGTCCCGGCTGCCGCTATGGCGCTTTTCGCCGCGGGATGCGGCGAAAAGGCGAACAATGGCCCCAAGACCGCCGAGGAACCCGCGGCGCCGGCCAACGAACCCGCCGCCACGGTCGCCGAAACCGCGCCAGTCGCCGACGAGCCTGCCGCCCTTGCCGAGGAACCCGCGGCGCCGGCCGTTGTGTTCGATGCCGACGAGGCCGTCGTCGAGGCATACGGCAAGACGCTCACCTACACCGAGGCAATGGCCTCTATCCGCCGCGCGATGCAGTCGCAGGGCGTGCCCGAGGCGCAGCTTGACGCCGCCATCGCGCAGATGCAGGGCATCGCGCTTCCGCGGATCGCAGAGGAGTTCGTCATGTTCGCCGCCCTCCAGGACGCCGCCGCCAAGGCCGGATACTCCTGCACCGACGAAGAGGTCGATGCGGAATTCGACGAGGCCGCGACGCACCTGCCGCCGGGCGTCACACTCGAGCAGGCGCTGGAGCGCAGCGGTACCACCGCCGAGGAGATTAAGAAGCAGATCCGCGACTCCCTCCCCATCAAGAAGTTCTTCGACACCCTCGTCCAGGGCATTGAGGTCTCCGATGACGACGCCTCCAAGTTCTACGAGGAGAGGAAGGACTCCGTGTTCACCAAGCCCGAGCAGATCCGCGCAAGCCACATCCTCGTGACTGTCGCAAGCGACGCTTCCGAAGAGGACAAGGCCGCCGCCAAGGCGAAGATTGAGGGCCTCCTCGCCCAGATCAAGGAGGGCGCCGACTTCGCCGAACTCGCGAAGGCCAACTCCGACTGCCCCAGCAAGGAGCGGGGCGGCGACTTGGACTGGTTCGGCCGCCACCAGATGGTGAAGCCCTTCGAGGACGCCGCATTCGCCCTCGCCGACGGCGAGGTCAGCGAGATTGTGGAGACGCCCTTCGGCTACCATATCATCAAGAAGACCGGCATCCGCGAGGCCGGCGTCACGCCGTTCGAGGAGGTCGCCGGCGAGATTCGCGACTACCTGCTCAACGAGAAGAAGGGCGAGCTGGTCGCGGAGTACACCAAGTCGCTCCAGAAGAAAGTCGTGTTCACTCAGAGCGACAAGATCGAAAAGCTTTTCGCAGCCCAGGACGCCGAGGCCGAGGCTGACGCCGATCCGGAAAACGTCCCCGACGTCGCCGAGCCTGCCCCTGCGGCCGAGCCCGCGCCTGCGGCCGAGACGGCCCCCGTAGCCGAAGCGGCCCCCGTCGCCGAACCCGCGCCCGCGGTCGAAGCGGCGCCTGCGGCAGAATAGCATAGCAGGACATCCCGTCGGGCGTGGCCGCCAGGCCCGCCCGTCTTCCATTTAAGGCGCACATCCCCCCACCATGAGCAAGCGCAGAATCATTGTAACGTCGGCGCTGCCGTATGCAAACGGCGCGATCCACATTGGCCACCTCGTCGAATACCTCCAGACCGACTTCTGGGTCCGCTTCCAGAAGATGCGCGGCAACGACTGCGTTTACGTCTGCGCCGACGACACCCATGGGACGCCGATTATGGTGCGCGCCCGCAAGGAGGGCATCTCGCCCGAGGAGCTGATTGCGCGCAGCCATGCCGCGCATTCGGCCGATTTCGCCGCCTTCGGCGTCGGCTTCGACAACTACTACTCCACCAACTCCCCGGAAAACCGCGCGTTCTGCGAGGACATTTTCGCGAAGATGGAGGCCGGGAGCGGGCTGCTGAAGTCGCTTCTCGTGCCGCAGATGTACTGCGAGCACGACAAAATGTTCCTCCCCGACCGCTTCATCAAGGGCACCTGCCCGAAATGCGGCTCCCCCGAGGAATATGGCGACAACTGCTCGCGCTGCGGCTCTACCTACGAGCCGACCGACTTGGCCGACGCCCATTGCGCGATCTGCGGCTCAAAGCCCGTCATGCGCGACAGCGAGCATCTCTACTTCGAGCTCGAACCGCACCGCGACTACCTCGCCAAGTGGCTCCCCGAGCACACGGCGTCCGATGTCGCAAACAAGCTCATGGAGTGGTTCGGGGAGCCGCTGCGCGGCTGGGACATTTCCCGCGACGCCCCGTATTTCGGCTTCCCGATTCCAGGCAGGGAGGGCAAGTTCTTCTACGTCTGGCTTGACGCCCCCGTCGGCTACATGGCGTCGATGAAGAACTGGTGCGCCAAGAATGGCCAGAAGTTCGAGGACTGGTGGCAGTCGGACGACACCGAGATATACCATTTCATCGGCAAGGACATTGTCCGCTTCCACTGCCTTTTCTGGCCGGCAGTCCTGCGCGTCGGCGGATACCGTGGCCCGACAAAGGTCTTCGTCCACGGCTTCCTTACCGTGAACGGCGAGAAGATGTCCAAGAGCAAGGGCACATTCATCAGCGCCCGCACCTACCTCGACCACCTCGATCCCGTCTACCTGCGCTTCTACTTCGCGTGCAAGCTCGATGGTTCGACCGACGACATCGACCTCAACCTCGGCGACTTCGTGCAGCGCGTCAATTCGGACCTGGTGGGCAAAATCACCAACCTCGCGTCGCGCGGCGTCCAGATGCTCCACAAGAACCTCGGCGGGCACGCCGGCAAGATGGAGGCCGAGGGCGAGGCGATCTGGCGCGACGCCGTCGCGCGCGCCCCGCGCATCGCGGAGCTCTACGAGGCCCGCGAATTCAGCCAGGTCCTCACCTCCGTCCGGGAAATAGCCGAGGAGGCGAACAAGTATTTCGACCGCAAGACCCCGTGGTCGCTCGTCAAGACCGACCCCGAGGAGGCCCGCAAGGTCCTCACCGCCATCCTGAACATTTTCCGCGCCATCGCGATATTCGTCAAGCCCGTCCTTCCGGGATACGCCGACAAGGTCGCCGCGATGTTCGGCGAGGCGCCGTACCAGTGGGACGACCTCGGCCGCGAGTTCGAGGACCGCGACGTCGGCGCCTACGAATACCTTGCGACGCGCATCGACCCCAAGAATGTCGACGCCATGGTCCAGGCCAGCGTCGCCGGTGCGCCGGCGCCATCCCCGGAAAGGAAGCCGGTCCGCCCAATCGCCCCGGAAATTGGTGTCGACGATTTCGCAAAGGTTGACCTCCGCGTGGCCAAGGTCATGAAGGCCGAGACCGTGGAGGGTTCCGACAAGTTGCTGCGCCTTGAAATCGACGCCGGCGAGGGGCGGCTTCGCCAGATATTCTCCGGAATCAGGAAGTCGTTCAAGCCAGAGTCGCTCGTTGGCCGGCGGGTCGTGATTGTCGCCAACCTCGCGCCGCGCAAGATGCGCTTCGGTGTGTCCGAGGGCATGGTTGTCTGTGCCGAGAACCCCGACGGCACTCTTGGCATGATAGGGGCCGACGACAACCTTGAGCCTGGCGCGACGGTCAGCTGAGACCGCCCGCAATCCCGCATGGAGGCCGTGCTATGAACGGGACGCCGCAGGGGGAGAGGGTTCGCGTTGTGTTCGCGGGACGGTGCAATGCCGGCAAGTCAAGCCTGCTGAACGCCATTGCCGGCCAGCCGGTGGCGATTGTCTCCGGCGAGCGCGGGACGACGACCGACCCCGTTAGAAAGGCGATGGAGCTGCTGCCCATCGGGCCGGTCCTGCTATGCGACACGGCCGGCCTTGATGACGAGACCGGGCTTGGGCCCGCGCGCCTTGAAAAGACCCGCGCAGAACTCAGGCAGGCCGATCTCGTGCTGCTCGTTGTTGATGGGCGGAATGCGAATGGCGCGCTTTGCGATGTCGAGGCCGAAACTCTGGCCGAGTGCAAGCGGCAGGGCATTCCGGCCATTACGGTGCTGAACAAATGCGATCTGGTCGCGCAGGGCCGCGAGGGCCCTGCGCCAGATTGCCCTGCCGGGCCTGTGCGGGCCCCCGCCAACTTGCCGCGACCCCTTCACGGGGCTGCGGCATCCAACGCAGTCGCGGTCTCCGCGCTGACTGGCGCGGGCATCCCCGAGCTTAAGCGGGCGATGGTGAATGCGCTGCTGGACAAGCCGCAGGAGCGGCGCCTGGTGGCGGATCTTGTCGCCGCCGGCGACATTGTCGTGCTGGTTGTCCCAATCGACTCCGCCGCCCCCAAGGGCCGGCTCATCCTCCCACAGCAGCAGACCATCCGCGATTTGCTTGACGCCGGCGCCATCCCGCTTGTCGTCCGCGATTCCGAACTTGGCGCCGCGTTCGCCGCGCTTGCGCGCCCGCCGGCCCTGGTCATCACCGATTCGCAGGCATTCGGGCGAGTCGCCAAAGCAATCCCGCGCGAAATGCCCCTGACTTCGTTCTCCATCCTCTTCGCCCGGTACAAGGGCGACCTCGGGGAGCTGGTGGCCGGGGCCCGTGCCGTGGCGGCGCTGAAGGATGGCGACCGGATTCTGGTTGCGGAGGGCTGCACCCACCACCGCCAGGAGGACGACATCGGCACCGTCAAGATCCCACGCCTTCTTGAGAAAAAGACCGGGCGGAAGCTTGTCTTCGCGCATTCGTCCGGCGTGGGCTACCCGGACGATCTCGCCGATTTCGCACTCGTGGTCCATTGCGGGGCGTGCATGCTGAATCGCCGGGAGATGCTCTCGCGCATCGGCGCGGCCCGCGCCGCAGGCGTCCCGATCGTCAACTACGGCGTCATCCTCGCGCTGCTCAACGGCATTCTCGACCGCGCCCTTGAGCCGATAATGGCCCATTCTGCAGAATCCCCACGCGGAGACTCCACACCATGAGGCGAGCAGCGGCCTTTGCCATTTCGTTTGCGGCGGTGTTCGCGCTTGCCAATGCCACGCTCCGCACCTTTGCCGTAGGCTGGCGGCAGTCGCTTGCGGCGCTGGCAATCGCCGCTTGCGGCTCGGCGCTGGCAATCGCGGCGTCGCTCCGTCTCCGGAGGAACGCCGCGGCCACCGGCGGCCATCCGGCGCCATTCGCCGCGCCAATGCTGGTGGCCTTTGGGTTTGCCCTCGCGCTCTCCACCCTCACCGGGTACGTCCAGCATGGCGAATTCTTCTTTTTCAAATGGGCGGCCCGCAGCGGCGCGCCGTCGTTCGCCCGCTCCCATCTCCTGCTGTTCGCGCTGCTGGTCCCGTTCGCCGCGATCCCGTTCGCCATCCCCTGGCCGGCGAAGCGCGGACGCCTCGCCGCGCCGCTGATGGCGCTTCTTCTCATCGCCGCGGAAGTCGTCGCCGCCCGTTCGCTTTTTCGGTTTTCGCATCTCGCCCCCATCTACTCCGACGACAACCCGGCGTTCCTCTTCCGAATCGTCGAGTTCTGGGAATCCTTCCCATGGCGTGAAAACTACGTCACGCAGTGGAACGCCGGCGTCGTGAACAGCGTCATCACCTCGTCAGGCATACCGGGCTACGCGTTTCTTACCGCGCCCATGAGGCTCTTCTTCAGGGAGCCGCACCTCTACCACACCGCCGCGATGGGGCTGATACACATCTTTGTCGCGCCATGGCTTGCAGTCTGGGGGTTCCGCTCCTGCCGGTTTGACTGGGCAACTTCGCTTGTCGGGGGCTTTCTTGCCCTTTGCGCCAACAGACTGTTCTTCGTATGGACATTGCACTTTGGCACGGTTGGCGCGGCCGTCTCATGGGCCGTCGCCCCGGCCGCGATACTATTCGCCTACGCCGTGGCCGAGGCCGGCAACACCGGATGGCGCGCCTTCGCTGGCCTGGCGCTTTCCCTCTCGCTGGCCTGCGCCTGGCCGCAGATGTGGGTCTTCGCCGCCTTCATTGCCATGGCCGTCGCGACCTCATGCCGGGGCCTTCTTGGGCGTGGCGGCCGGCGGCGCCTTGCCGTAATGGTTCTGGCCGCCGCCGTTGTACTCGCCCTCTGCGCCCACTCCCTCCTTGCCGTCGCAAAGGCCAAGGAGCTCGTCGGATACACGATGGAGAGGCCGGAGCCACTTTCCGGGGCGGAGCTTGCGAAGGCGACGTGGAAGATGTTCAGCATGGTATTGTCCAAGAGCGTCGTCGCGCAGGGGAACCCGCTTGCCGTGGTGTTCGGCCTGTGCGGCCTGGCCGTGATGCGGCCGGCGCCGCTTCGCCGCTGGCTGGTTGTAATCCTGGCCGCCAGCGCGCTTGTCTTTTCCTTCGGCGCCGTCCGCTACCCCAACATGCAGTTTTTCCGCATGGCAATTCCCTTCGCCATGGCGCTTGCGATTCCGGCCGCCGTCAACATTGGCGAAGTCATGCGTTCGAACTCCCCGTTCGCGGCGCCGCTGAAGGGCGCCATAGTCCTTCTGCTCCTCTTCGGCGGCGCGACCGTGTCGAAAATTTGGCGGGGCGGGGGCTTCGCGCCATTCGAGACAATCGACCCCGCAATCGTCGAGCTGGCCGACTGGATTCGCGAAAACGTGCCCGAGCAGTCGCGCGTCGCCTTCGCGGGGCAGACCGTCCACGCTTACGGCCATGGCCATGTCGCCTACCTGCCGGTGATGACGGGGCGCGAGATGATGTCCTGCGACTACTACGGCTTCCCGCGCGGCACATACGAGCCGGAGTTCCCGCCGCGCGCCGCCCGGAAGCAGAAGGGCGGCATCACCGGCTACTTCCGCGAGCACGGCGTCGGCTATGTCGTGACCTGCCGCCGGAACTACATCGACCTTTTCGACGCGCACCCGGAAAAATACATTCCGGCCGCGCAGTTCACATACCGGCACATCACAGGCGTCTCCGACATCCGCGTCTACAAGGTGGCGGGGCGGGAGGCCTCGCGGCTGCGCGGGGCGCGCGGCCGCGTCTCCGCCACATTCAACCGCATTGATGTCGAATTCGAGGGGAGGCCGCCCGAGCGCGCAATCCTGGCCTACCACTGGAACGAGCGACTCTCGGTCGCCCCCCCCGCCGAAATCTCCCCAGTCCCGACATCCACCGCCGGGGAGGACCCATTCATTGAAATCCGCCCGCATGGCGCCGCAAGCGTGCGGATCAAATACCGGCCGAGGTTGTAGAAGGCGTGAAAGGCGATGTGCTCCATGGACACAAACTCAAGGGAACGCCTTAGCAAGACCGGGCGCCTGGCCGCCGCAGCGGAGTGGCTGTCCTTTGCAATTGGCGCAAGCGTCCTTGCGCGCTCCGCCTGGCAGCTGGCATACAGCCCCAGCATGGACTACGGGGTGGTTGTGGAAATGGCGAGGAACATGGCCGCCGGCGCGGACTTCCCCGCCTTCTTCTATGGCCAGGCCTACATGGGGTCGCTTGAGCCGGCCATGAGCGCGCTGTTCTGCCTCCTGTTCGGGCCACATCCTTTCTGCGTATGCCTCGGCACTGCCGTTTTCGCGATGGCGGCGCTATTCGCGGGGATGCGCATGGCGCGCCGCCTTGGGGGCGGCGCAGCATCCTGCATCGCGGCGGCGCTCATGACCTGCGCCGGCACATACTGGCTGCATTTCATGGCCTCGCCGCGCGGCGGCTATTCGCTCGCGACCCTCCTTGCTCTGCTCGCCATCGGCATTTGCGCGAACGGCGAGTTCGTGGATCCCGCCACGGGGCAGACCCGGCGCGGCCTGGCGGCGTGGCTGGGCCTTATCGCCGGACTCGCCTTCTGGAACAACTGGCTGGCCCTGCCCGCCTTCGCCGCAGGCGGCGCGATGCTGCTGTGGCGCCTCCGGGCGCGCCTCTTCTCGCGGCGAATCGTGTGCCCCGCCGCGGCCGCCTTCGTCGCAGGCTCCGCGCCATGGTGGCTCTTCGCCCTGCGCCATGGCCTCGCGTCGCTGTCGCTGGAGGCCGGGCCGGCGCCGCTTGGCCTCCGCGGCCTCGCAATCGTGCGCTTCTCCGTCCTGCCCGAGTTCTTCGGCTATGGCGACGCGGCGGCGGCATTCATGCGCTCGCCAATCGCCGTCGCCATCGCCAACGCCGCCGCCATCGCCATGCTCGACGCCGCGATGTGCAAGGCCGCAGGGGCCTTGCACCAAGTTGGAGGGCCGCGTGACACCGCCACCCCGACTTGCCGCGACCCCCTTGCGGGGTCGCGCCCCCAGCGCTGCGCAGAACGCCTCCGCTTCTTCGCCACGACCCTTGTTTTTTGCATCCTCTTCCTTTTCGCCTACTGCTTCTCCTCATTCGGCGCGACCCGCTCGGCGCGCTATTTTGCGGTTCTGGTCCCGCCATGCGCCGTCGTCGTGGCGGCCGCGCTCGGCTCCGCCATCCGGGGCGCGGCGAGACTGGCGCGGACGCCCGGGGGCTGGCGGCGCGCCGGTCGGGCGCTTTTAGCCTACTGCGCCCTCTCCGCCATTGCGGCGCCCGCCATCGCGGCCGGGGCGGCCGACTCCTTCCGGCGCTCGATGGCATTCCTTTCCGAAATGCGGAAGGGCGATGCGGCTTGGGCGGAGTCCGTCCGCACCGCGGCGGAGGATCCGGCCCTGTCCCAGCCGGCCTTTGCCGATTTCAGGCATTTCGGCGTCAACTGGGCGAGCGACCGGCGCCTATGCTTCGTGTCGCCGCTGCGCTGGCGCTATGCCCCGTATCTTGAACGCCTGGAGGAGGCGGAAGCGCCGGCCGTTGTTGACGACTTCCAGAACTTCTCGGCATTCTGCGCAGCCACCGGCGGCAAATGCCGCACGCGCGGCGTCGCGTCGTTCCGCGTGGCCGACCGCATCAAGGCGCCTCCGGCGCTGCGTGAAATCCCGGCGGCGTCCGTCTCGGGCGCGACGCACTCCGGCGCACCCGCGCGCGACGCGCTTTTCGACTCCAATCTCGCGACGGCCGTAGCCATTTCCGGCGGCACCGGGGCCTCGGTTGACGTCGAGTTCGGCATCCCTGTCGCAATTGCCGGCGTCCGCGGCATCGTCACGCAAGCGTCGGCCGCCTACGGATGGCGCGCCGAGGCGGTCGCCGAAGACGGCACCGTGCGGACGCTGGCCCGTGAAAACCCAAGGCGCGGCTGGTTCTGGTCGGGGCCGCGGCCATACCTCTACGGCCCGGACTCCGCCTGGGAGCTGAGATGGAAGCCCGTGAAGACAGCCAGGCTCCGAATCACCTTCGAGGGGAGGGACGGGGATGGCACCGGCGCATTTTCCGCCGCCGTCGCCGAGCTTGTCGCGCTTTCGCCGGAGAAGCTCCCGCAGCCCGACATCGCAAAAATCGCCGCCGCCGTCGAATCGGCCGGAGGGCGCGGCGCGCGCCTCCATGCCCCGCGCTGGATCGCCGGGAAACTTGGCGCGGGGCCGGACCCCGCGCTGAAGTTCGGCGCGACCTCGGCATCGCTCGCCCTGCCCGGCGTCTGCCAGTCCACGGCGCTTGACTTGGGCGGGGGCGACACCGTTGTGATGGATCCAGGGGCGGCCGACACGGCCGAGGGGCTCCTCGCGCGCCATGGCGTGGACTTCTCGCGGCAGGAGGCGGGCGGATGCTCAATCCTCTCAGTCCGCCCGTGGCGCGGCGGCGGTAGCGCGCCGCGCATCCGCTTCTACGGATGCCGTATTCTTCTCGACGAGGACAATGGCGCCGTGGCGCCGGCCCCGGGCGAGGTGACGTTTGGCGACGCATGGAAGGTCGCGCCGACGGCGCAGCCGCCGCAAAAAATCGCCCCCGGCGATGAGGTGCGGCTCCGTTTCCGCGTGTCCGGCGCGAAGCGGTGCGATGTCGCGAAAAGGGCGACCCTCTTCGTCCACGCGGTCCAGGGCGGGAAGGTGGTCGCCGTCGGCGGCATCAACATCGACGGCTCCCAGGTCCTCGTGCCGGCCGACGCCCCGCGCGGGGCGGAGGTCGAAGTTGCGGTGCGAATCCCGCGCGATGCCGCGGCCGGGGAGCTTGAGTTCATGGCCTGCGTAACGCCGCTGGGCGGGCGCATGCGCCTCGCGCCGCGCGGCGCCGGAATCGTGACAAACCGCCGCCGCGCCGTAATCGGGAGCGGCGCAGTTTCCCCTTGAGGCGCACTCACGCGAAACCGCGCATCTTCGCAAGCCGCGATGCCGGAGGGGTTTACGCTCTCCGTCGTCATCCCGATCTACAACGAGGAGCGGACGCGCGCCGGCTCCGGTGCCGCGCGCAGGTCAAGTCGCACGGCCTTTGCGGCGCCCCCGCGCAGCGTGGCGGAAAACGGCGGCCGCCCCTCTGCCGCCCCGAAGAACACGGCGCGCCGCGCCCCCGCCGCCACGGGTTCCGTCGCGACGACATGCCCGTCGGCGTCGGCCAGCTCCGCGCGCATGGCCACGCCCCTGGCCGTCGGCCTTGGCTTTTCAAAGACCGCCAGCGCCAACGCCGAAACGCGCCCGCTTCCGGCCGCGTTCGGCAGCGGGGCC
>Ga0326513_10002241_pt1 | contig 14330 bp, 20 predicted proteins | sample 2_2465_0518_D_FD_203654 | JGI IMG/M metagenome (GOLD analysis project Ga0326513, IMG submission 203654) | Bovine rumen microbial communities from UC Davis, California, United States - 2_2465_0518 | ecosystem: Host-associated > Mammals > Digestive system > Stomach > Rumen | place: USA...
ACGTTTACAAAAATCTGAAATAATGATAATGTTTACGTAGAGGCAGAGCAGGGGAGGAACCTCTGCTCTTTTGTTATTTTTGGAGGTTTATATGCAGAACAAAACAGAAATTTATGATATTTATGGTATCGTAAATAAGGCAAACAACAAAATATACATAGGTCAATCAAAGCAGGGATATAGAAAAAGATTTGTCCAACATTTGTGTCCTTGTGATGGAAGCCCATTGTTACGCAGAGCTGTAAAAAAATATGGGGCGGACAATTTTGAGTGTGAATTGTTAGATGTTGCATATAGCCAAAAGGAAGCTAATATAAAAGAAAAATTGTGGATTAGGGCATTAAAGACATTTAGAAAAGATAACGGATATAACCTTTCTATGGGAGGAAATTTTGGGAACTTTAACAAAGAAACATTGAAGAAAATGAGTGATAGACAGAAAGGAGAATTAAATTCATTTTATGGGAAAAAGCATACAAAAGAAGCGAAGAAAAAAATGAGTAAGTGGAAAAAAGAACATTATAAGATGGAAAACCACCCAGGAGCGAAAAAAGTAAAGTGTGTTGAAATGAATAAAATATATGATTGCGTGCTAAAGGCGAGCATTGAAACTGGAACAAACGCAAAGCACATAGGGCAAGTTGCAAATAAGAAATATGGAAGAAAAACAGCAGGAGGTTATCATTGGGAATGGGCGTAAAAAAGCAAATAATCTATAAAAACATAAGCGAGTTAAAACCTTATGAGAGAAATCCGCGTAAAAATGATGATGCGGTCGAATTTGTTGCAAATAGTATCCGCGAGTTTGGTTTTCAAAATCCAATAATCATCGACAAGGCTGGCGTAATTGTTGCAGGTCACACCAGGTACAAAGCTTCTCAGAAGCTCGGTCTTGATGTGGTGCCTTGTGTCATCGCTGACGATCTGACCGAACAGCAAATAAAAGCGTTTAGGCTGGCGGATAACAAGGTGTCAGAACAGGCTAGATGGGATAATGAGTTGCTAGGCGAGGAACTGGCAGATTTAGCGGACGCTTTTGAAATGCAGGACTTCGGTTTCGACTTTGGCGCTGATGTAGTACCTACGGAAGAGCGTGAGGACTTATCGGACAAGGTGGACGAAACCTACGAGGTAATAGTTGAGTGCAACGGTGAGATTGAGCAACAGGAAGCCTTTGAAAAGCTTCAAGAAATGGGGTATGTATGCCGAGTTTTGACATTGTAAAAACAACCACGCCGGAGAATACGTTCCGAGCAAGTGCGATTATAAACAACTTCGACCTTGATGTTAGCCACCTTGGGGAGCATTTCAAGGGTGATATCGACATTGACGACAAGGACTGGAACGTTGGTATTATCGTAGGCGGTAGCGGTACAGGTAAGTCAACGATAGCAAAGCAGATTTTCCCAGATGCTTATATTGTCGGCTATGATTACACAAGTAATTCCGTTGTTGATGATATGCCAAAGGGAAAAAGTGTAAAAGAGATTGAAAAGGCGTTCACGTCTGTTGGTTTTGCAAGTCCTCCGTCATGGCTAAAGCCTTACAACGTGTTAAGCAATGGCGAAAAGATGCGTGTAGACCTTGCCAGAAGCATTTTAGAGGAGCGCCAGTTCATTGTATTTGACGAGTTTACCAGCGTAGTCAATCGAGAGGTAGCGAAAACAAGTAGCTACGCAATAAGTAAGGCGGTCAGAAAGAGCGGAAAGAAATTTGTGGCGGTTTCCTGCCATAAAGACGTTGTGGAGTGGCTGGAGCCGGACTGGGTATATGATACGGACGAAAAACGTTTTTTTGGACTGCGGGGCAATACAAACGCCCCGAATTCAAGCTTGAAATATATCGGATTGACAACGCTTATAAAGACAAAGTGTGGAACATTTTTAGAAAGTATCACTATTTGAACACAGACTTGCATAAGGCGGCTGAACAGTACATAGGCGTTGTTAATGGCGAGATTGTAGCCCATACAGGCATTATACAATTTCCAATGCGTAAGGGTGCAAAGCGTGTTCACAGGCTGGTGGTCTTGCCGGACTATCAAGGCGTTGGCATAGGAACTAGCTTTATTAAGGCAGTAGCCGAGATTATAAAGCAAAGAGGGCAGGAATTAAACCTAACGACAACAACGCCTGCTTTAGTTGGTGCGTTGCGGAAAGACCCTTGCTGGGTACTTGCTAGGTTCGGACGTGAGAAAAGCGGACTGAACGGCTATAGCAGATACAAGAACAATAACCTTGGACACTTGACCAAGGCAAGTTCGCAGACACGTGTAACTTATTCTTTTTGGTATAAAGGTACTTAAGAAAGGCGGTGTTGCTATGGGAAAACGTATATGTGATATGACACCAGAGGAACGACGAGAAGCAGGGCGCAAGGGCGGCATTAAGTCTGGAGAGGCAAAGCGAAAGAAAAAAGCCATGAAGGAAGCCCTGGACGTTATATTATCCATGCCGCTTAAGAATGGCAGGCATAACGACGTGGAAGACGTTAAGAACTTCGCAGCTCTTAAGGGGAAAAATATCAACGTGCAGGAAGCGCTGATGATTGCGCAGGTACAAAAGGCACTAAAGGGTGATACGCAGGCGGCGCAGTTCATCCGTGACACTATCGGAGAAAAAGCGCCGGACAGCGTAGAGCTTGGCGGTTCTGTTGTTGTTATCCAGGACGATGTAGAGGACGACGTGGAAGAGTAGGTGGTTGTGCTTGAATGCTAACAGAAACACAATCAGCATGCAAAAGCTAATCGGTAAGGGTTACGGTGCATTTTGGAAGACCAGAAAGCGTTACAGGGTTGTAAAGGGTAGCCGTGGAAGTAAAAAGTCAAAAACTGCGGCTATTAACAGAATTTATAGGATTATCAAGTACCCACTATCGAACTACCTATGCGTAAGGCGTTACAGTAACACGCTGAGGGATTCCATTTACGCGGACACCCTTTGGGCTATACACCGAATGGGACTGGATAACGAATTCGAGTGGACGAAGTCGCCGCTTGAAATCAGATATAAAAAGACAGGACAAAAGATCCTTTTTCGCGGTCTTGATGATGGCCTTAAGATTACTTCTATCACCGTAGACAAAGGCTTTTTGAACTACGTCGACATAGACGAGGCTTACGAAATCAGTGAGGACGATTTCAACAAGCTGGACATGTCAATCCGTGGAGAGTTGCCAGAAGGTTACTTCAAACAGGTTACTTTACTGTTTAACCCTTGGAGCGCCACCAGCTGGCTTAAGAAACGGTTCTTTGATGATCCAGACGAGGAAACCTTTGTTAAGACGACCACTTGGAAATGTAACGAGTGGCTGGGAGAAGACGATAGGCGCATTTTCCTAAACATGAAAGAACGCAATCCCAGACGTTATCGCATTGAGGGCGAGGGCGAATGGGGTATTGCAGACGGTCTTATCTTTCCTAATCACGTCAAGGAAAGCTTTGACATTGAGGCGGTCAAGAACATTGCAGGCATCCGTTCAGCGTTCGGAATGGACTTTGGTTTTACTGACCCGAACGCCTTTGTTGCGGTTATGATCGACGACAACGCAAGACGAATATATGTATTCGATGAGTGGTACAAGACCAATGTCACGAATAAGGTGATAGCTAACCAGATCAAGCTAATGGGATATGGTAGCCAGAGGATTGTGTTCGATTGCGCCGAGCCTAAGAGCATAGCGGAGTTGCAGGAAGAGGGCATCCATGCCGAAGGTTGCCGCAAAGGACGTGACAGCGTCAATTTCGGCATCCAACAGATACAAAACTACATGATTGTGGTACATGAGCGATGCACGGAGTTTTGGAAGGCTGTTGAGAACTATTGCTGGAAAAAAGACCGTAACGGAAAGACGCTGGATGTTCCAGATCATGAGTTTTCGCACGGAATGGATGCGTTACGCTATGCAGTCGGCAATTCATTACTTGACGATATCTTCTCATTTGACTAATTAAGGCGTTATAATACGTCATAGGTATATTTTATAGCTAGGAGTTAGAAAAGTGGCTAAATGGGGCGAATATGAAGCCGGAAAGGATATGTGATAATGGCAGGATTTTTTGATTATTCGATGCAGGATAATGCAATTCGGATTGTCACGGAAGGTGCAACAAAAACTGTTCCTGTGACAACAATGATTGACCAAGAGATAAGGCGCTGGCTTGTGAGTGAACAGCGTAAGTGGCAGGTCGCAGGGAACAACTATTACGAGGGTAGACACGATATCTTGAGGAAAAAGCGCATGGCTATAGGTCAAGGCGGACAGCTTGAGGAGATTACAAACCTACCGAACAGCAAGAACATTGACAACCAGTATAGGAAAATGGTTAAGCAAAAGACGAACTATCTATGTGGCAAGCCTTTTTCCGTACGTGCGGATGATAACACGTACACAGAGATTCTGGGACAGTTCTTCAATCGGTCATTTTTTAGGCAGTTCAAGAACATTACCAAGGATAGTCTTAACTGCGCTATTGGCTGGCTGTATGTAGGATATGACGAGCAAGGACAGTTCCGTTTTAAGCGTTTTAAGCCTTGGGAGTTAATACCAGGGTGGAAAGATGCAGATCATACTGAACTTGATTACATGATCCGGCGGTATATGGTGGACGTATACGACGGAAGGGAATACAAGAAGCAGGAACGCATCGAGTATTACACATTGCAGGGTATTGACTACTTTATGAGATATAACGGCAGCATCGTAGCGTGTGCGCCTTGGCACGAGGACTATTTCACCATGGACGGCAATAATTATAACTGGCAAAGGCTTCCGTTCATCCCGTTCCGCTACAACGACGAGGAAATCCCTCTGATTGCTAATTGCAAGTCGTTGCAGGACGGTCTTAACAAGATTGTTTCCAATTTCGAGGATAACATGGAGGAAGACCCACGGAACACGATCATGGTGCTGGTCAACTATGCAGGCGAGAACCTTGGAGAGTTCCGGCGCAATCTTGCCACCTATGGAGCTGTTAAGGTAACAAGCCGTGACGGTGTAAGTGGTGACGTTAAGACGCTATCGGTTGAGGTTAACGCCGAGAACTACAAGGCTATTCTTGATATTTTCCGTAAGGCAATCGTCGAAAACTGCATGGGATTCGACGCAAAAGACGAGCGCATGAACGGCACGCCTAACCAGATGAACATTCAGTCAATGTATAGTGACATTGATCTGGACGCTTCCGACATGGAAACAGAGTTCCAGGCGGCACTTGAACAGCTTATCTGGTTTATCAATATGCACCTGGTCAATACAGGCGTTGGCGATTTCACCAATGAACAGTATGAGATCATCTTTAATACCGATATGCCTATGGACGAAGCCAGCAAAATTCAGAACATTAGGAATTCCGTTGGCATCCTGTCCACAGAAACCCTTATTGCTAATCATCCGTGGACGTCTGGCAATCCACAAAAAGAAATTGAACAGCTTAAGAAAGAAAAGCAGGAAGAAATTGACCAGTACAGCAACGCTTTTCCACCTGTTGACACAAATAACACGCAGGAATGAGGTGGTATAGATGCCAATGCAAACAAGTGAATACTGGGCGCAAAGGTTCACACAGCTGGAAGCCGTACAGCACCAGGATAGCGTGGCGTATTACAACAGGGTTGCACGGCTTATGGAAAAGGTACAGGCTGACATCGAAAAGGACTTGAACGCTTGGTTTGCAAGGTTCGCAACTGACAACCAAATAAGCATGACAGAGGCTAAAAAACTGTTGAACAGCAAGGAGCTGAAAGAGTTCAAGTGGACGGTCGAGGACTATATCGAGGTTGCCAAGAAAGAGAACCTTTCGCCTCAGTGGGAAAAAGCCTTGGAAAATGCGTCCGCACGATACCATATATCCAGGCTTGAAGCTATCCAGTTACAGGTTCAGCAGAAAGCCGAGCAGTTATTCGGTAACTATAACGATACTATCGACGATCACATGAAGGGCATATATACAGAGGGTTACTATCATACAGCCTATGAAATCCAAAAAGGCGTAGGCTTCGGCGCTAGGATGGTCGGCATAGACGAAAAGACGCTTGAAAAAGTGGTCACAAAGCCTTGGGCGGCTGATGGTTTTAACTTCTCCGAAAGGGTATGGCGTAGTAAGTCGGAGCTTATTGATAACCTTAACACGGTACTGGTTCGGTCTTGCGTTATGGGGCAGAGCCTTGACAAGAGCGTGACCCAGCTTGTTGAGCTTACGAACGCCTTTGGTGACGACTTCAAAAAGGCACGTAGCCAAGCCGCAAGGCTTATACAGACGGAATCCGCCTACTTTGGGTCACTGTCACGGCAAGACTGTTTCAAGGACTTGGACGTGGAGGAATACGAGATCGTGGCGACACTTGACAGTAGGACGTCGGAAATATGTCAAGATATGGACGGACAGCATTTTCCTATGTCGGAATATATCGTAGGCACGACGGCACCGCCGTTTCATGTTAACTGCCGAACAACAACTTGCCCTTATTTCAACGACGAGTATTCGCAGGATGATATGAGGGCGGCAAGGGGTACGAATGGTAAGACTTACCTTGTGCCAGCTAATATCAGCTATGAAGAATGGCGTAAAAAGTATGTCAAGTAAAATATTTCCAAAAAACGACAAAGCGTGTATAATAACCGTAGGCGAACGGCTGTCCCCCTTATTAGGCTGTTCGCCATATCCCCCAATTCGACGGATGGGTGGTTTTCCCCTACGTTTTCCACCCATCCCACGGTTATAAATGCTATATAGCATTTTATATACATTGTCCTTGGCACGACGTAAAACCGCCAAAGCCAACTAGAGAATTGCCAGAAAAGGCGTAAAAATCGTATCGAAAGGATGGTATAACATGAAGCGTAGTTTTTTAGAGGAATTAGGTCTTGAAAAGGATGTAATCGACAAGATCATGGACGAGAACGGTAAGGACGTGGAAAAGGCTAAGGGTTCGCTTGCTGATGTACAGCAGGAGCGTGACGACCTCAAGAAGCAAATTTCCGACCGTGACGAGCAGCTGGAAAGTCTGAAAAAGGCAAAGGGTAACTCTGATGAGTTGCAGAAACAGATTGAACAGTTGCAGGCAGACAACAAGCAGATCAAGATTGATACAGCGGTTGAGAGGGCGTTAACAGGTGCCAAGGCTAAGAATATTACAGCGGTTAAGGCGCTGTTAAAGCTGGACGGTGCCGAGCTTGCAGACGACGGCACAATCAAGGGTCTTGCTGAACAGATTGATGCTGTTAAAAAGGACAATGATTATCTTTTCGAGGCTGACAAGCCAAAAAAGACTAAGCCGAGTGTTAAGGGCGCAACTCCAGGAGAGGGGAACGACGATAAGCCGACTGGTATTACAGCCGAGCAGTTCCGTAAAATGGGGTATAAAGAGCGCATGGAGCTTTTTAACAACGATAAGGAAACTTATGACGCACTTACTGGAGCGTCAAAAGAGTAAGAAAGGAAGGTCTAAATGGCACAGACTAAATTAAGCAATTTAATCAATCCGCAGGTCATGGGTGATATGATTAGCGCCACTCTGCCAAAGAAGATTAAGTTTGCGCGAATCGCTAAGATTGACAACACACTTGCAGGACGTCCGGGAAACACCATTACAGTTCCTAAGTTCGCGTAAACGATATGCGCCCTTACACAGTAATGTGTATTGAATAACGCTTTTAACTTCTGGAAACCCTTTAAGAACTATCCCAACTTAAAGGCAATCAGAAGCCAAGATTTATTGAGTGATGTTTGATGGCTCACAACACTTTGCAGGCAGAAGTATTTATCACTCCGAAAGAACATTGAAACACGACAAGATGAAAAATGACTATTGTGAGTCACATAATATCCCTTTACTTCGAATCCCTTATTGGTGGACAAGGAATGATAGGGCAAGACAGGAACTTGATAAATTCACTCAATAAATAAGGTTCAACGACTATCCCGCAAGGGAGTACACGCAAGCGCGTGGAAATGGAGCGCAACCCTATGGGTTGGAGATATAGTCTCATCTATGCGTATATATAAAGGCATAGCAGTTCATAAGAGAACGGCATAGAAAGTAGCGAGTCTATGTGAAGATTTATGATATCGGGGATGCAGAGGACGTAGCCGAGGGTGTAGCAATGGGAACCACTGTACTTACTGCCAGCACAACAACCGCAACAGTTAAGAAAGCTGGTAAGGCTGTCGAGCTGACAGATGAATCCGTACTTTCCGGCTATGGCGATCCTGTCGGCGAAACTACAAAGCAGTTAACAATGTCTATTGCTTCCAAGGTTGATAGTGATTGTTACGACGCTTTAGCAGGTGCGCCACTTACATACGACGGAACAGCCGCTAAAATCGGCTATGACGGTGTTGTTGATGCCGCAGCTGTATTTGAGAGCGAGGCAGACGAAACAGAGGTTGGTCTGTTATACATCCACCCAGATCAGGAAGCTACAATCCGCAAGGATGCAGACTTCAAGGACAAAAACAAGTATGGTCTTGACGTTGTCATGACTGGTACAATCGGTTCCATTGCTGGTTACCAGGTTGTTAAGTCTAAGAGGGTTAAGCTGGTTAAGTATGCAAAGGATAACACCAACGGCACTATCACAATCGTTGCTGACGACGTAGAGGAAACAACAACCAATAAGCACCTTGCAACTATCGTTCCAAATTGCATTGATAAGCTGGTTGTTGGTGATAAGGTTGCCGCTGTTGCGACAAACTTCTACGCTTGCCCTCTGATTATCACAGGCGTGGCAGACCCTAACGAAGACCCTGCCGCTGATGCAAACGACAACGCCGCTCCTGCGCTTACAATTTACATGAAGCGTGACGTTGAGATGGAGGACGATCGTGACATCCTTGCCAAGACAACCGTATTATCTGCGGACGAGCATTACGTTGCAGTGCGTTCCAATGATTCCAAGGTTGTTCTCGCTAAGTTCAAGGCGTAAAGAGAGAGGAGCAGGCTAATGCTATTAAGACGACATAAGCTTGCGAGGATGAAAAAGCAGGCGGCAAAAAAGCCGTCTGCTGATTCTGTATCTAAGGCAAGTAAGACAACAAAGAAAGACACGAAAGCGGCGACCGACAAAGAAAAGAAGGGCGGTGCTAAGAGTGGAAGTAACGACGATTAAGGAACGGCTTTTACAGCTTGGTTACACAGCAACCGAAAGCGATGACGCGGCTATTGAGTTCTCTATCCGTAAGGTTGCGGAGCATATCTATAACCAATGTGCTATAACAACTATACCAGAAGGCTTGGAACCGTTCGCTATTGATGCGGTATGTGGTGAGTTTTTAGGTGTTCTTAGGAACATTGGCAAGCTGAACGAAACCTATAACATCGAACAGGGTGTTAGTTCAATCAAGGTTGGTGATACCAGCGTTAACCTAGATGGCAAGTCTAGGGATGAATTGATTGATTACCTTGTGTCAAGCCTTACAAACGGATTGGAAGGTGAAATGCTATGTTTCAGACGGATTCGCTGGTAATGCAGACGGCAAAAAAAGCCATTGAAAGCACATATACGGACACTTGCGACGTTATCGAGCGTCACAAGGTCAAGGTTGACGGCGTCACGAAATTCCGTGAGGTTAGGGTTGTTAAGGACCAGCCTTGTAGACTGTCCTTTTCGAGTATTTCCCAAACTACCCAAACAGACCAGGGCGCCAGCCTTTCACAATCAACGAAGCTTTTTATTTCCCCAGACGTTACAATCAAAGAAGGTTCGAAGATTGTGGTTACAAGGGATGGAAACACGCTGGATTTCAAGCAGTCCGGCGTTCCTGCGGTCTATGGCACACATAAAGAGGTTATGCTTGACGTATTCAAGGAGTGGGCGTGATGGGTAGCGTTAAGGTTGATACCAAAGGACTAGAGGAATTCGCAAAAAGGATGCAACAGCTTGATGTTGATTACTTTTGCGAACAGGCTTCAAAAGAGCTTGCAAAAAGATTCCTTGCAAAAGTCATCAAGCGCACGCCAGTTGGACAGTATAACGACGGAAGAGTGGGTGGCACATTACGGCGTGGATGGACTACCCAAGAAAGCGGTAGCGGTTCAGAAGGCCTTAAGACAACAGGGGCAGGACAGTTTGTTGATACCCTTAAGGTTCACCAGTTTGGCGGAACTTATGTCATTGAGATAAAGAACCCGGTCGAATATGCAAGTTACGTGGAATACGGAAGGCGGCAGACTCCAGGGTGTTACGTTCCTGCCATTGGTAAGAGGCTGAAAAAGAGCTGGGTTCCAGGTCAATTTATGATGACCATAACCGAGAACGAAATCAAAAAGAATGCCGACAAGATTGTAGAAGCCAAGTTCAATAAGTTGCTAAAGGAGGCTTTCAAGTGATAAATGAACTACTAAATGGCGTTAAAAGCGCTATTGTAGCCGAGTTTGGCGACAAATACGAGGTATACACCGGCAGAGTAGCGCAGGGGCTCACGGAGCCTTGTTTCTTTATCAAGTGCTTAAATCCTACAAACGATTTAGCGCTAGGACTTCGAGGCGAAACCACACGACGCGAAACAAGTACGTTGTTTTCTGTCCAATACTTCCCACCGCAGTCAGATAGTGAAGAGGTTGTGGATATTGAGGACTTAGACGGTGAGATCGTGGATGAAAGCGACGTTGATTATGTGGACGAAATCTACACAGATTTTAGCGACGTGTACGAGCGCCTTGTTAATTGCCTTGAATATATCTCCGCAGGGCATGACCTTGTGAGGGGATATGATTTTACATACGCAGAAAGTGACGGTGTAATGACCTTCACAGTAACTTACGCTGTACCGCTGATTATATCGACGGATAAAACCAAAATGCACACATTAACGCAGAAAGAGGGTGTATATAGTGGCTAAGAATGTAAAGACGCAGGACGTCGAGCCTGTAGAGGCTAACACGTCCGCAGGCGAACCGAAATTCACTTTTGACCAGCTAATCAAGAGCAAACGGTTCCGTAACGACGTTGACATTTTGACAGCTATTTTAGATCATAACGGTAGCTATACAGCCGTAGAGGTTGAGGAGTTAATTGACGATTTCAAGAGAAAGGTGGTTAAGTAATGGCTTTAGGTGGTGGAATTTTCCAGACGCAGAACAAAAAGCTCCCAGGCGCTTATATCAATTTCGTGTCTGTGGGAAATGCTGATGCTACATTGTCAGATCGTGGCGTTGTTGCCATGGCTTTTGAACAGAACTGGGGTGCTAATGGCATCGTAACAGTATCCAAGGCTGACATTGTTAAGGATGCACGTAAAATCTTCGGATATTCCTATACTGACGACGAGATGCAGGATATTAGGGATATCTTCAAAAATGCAGTCACATTACATGCTTACAGACTGAACGGCGCAGGCGTTAAAGCCGCAAATACATACGCTACAGCTAAGTATGCAGGAACACGAGGTAATGACCTTAAGACGGTTATCGAGGTCAACGTTGACAACGAGAACGCTTTCGATGTTAAGACTTACCTTGGAACAAGCCTTGTTGATACCCAGACAGTCACAAGCGCCGCTGGACTGGTGCCGAATGACTTTGTAAATTTCAAAACGGATGCTACCCTTGCCGCAACCGCTGGCGTGGCATTTACTGGCGGTACAAATAGCACAGTAACAGGCGAGAACCATTCCGAGTACTTAGCGGCTATCGAGCCTTACAGCTTCAATGCTATTGCTACCAAGTCCGAGGAAGGCACGATCAAGGCTTTATACGTGGCATTCGCTGAGCGCATGCGTTACGACGTCGGAAAGAAGTTCCAGCTTGTTGTCTATAACCATCCGCAGGCTGACAATGAAACGGTTATTTCCGTTCCTAACAGTTCCGCTGTTATTCCTTGGCTGTTGGGTGCTGAGGGTGGATGTGCTGTCAATGCTTCATGCACGAACAAGCTGTACGATGGTGAGGCAGACATCTCCGGCAATGTAGGCTATACCCAGTCACAGCTTGAGGCATTTATTGACGCTGGTCAGCTTGCTTTCCACAGAGTTGGTGAGGATATCCGCATTTTACGCGATATTAACACCCTTAAAACTCTTACAGAGGACAAGGGCAAGGTATTCCAGGCTAATCAGACTATCCGTGTAATTGACCAGATCGCAAACGACATTGCAGTCCTGTTCGATACTAAGTATCTGGGAGTTATCCCAAATAATGCCAGCGGTCGCATTTCCCTGTGGAATGACATTGTTAAGCATCACGAGCAGTTGCAGGATTTGGGCGCTATCGAGAATTTCTCTGATGGTGACGTCGTTGTGCAGGAAGGCAATACAAAGCAGGCTGTATATGTAACTGATCTTGTAACTGTTGTTAACGCTATGGAGCAGCTGTATATGGTCGTTTCTCTTGCATGATGAAAGGAGTGCTAAAAAATGGGTGATAATGTAACTATGAAAGCCAAGGACGCCGTATCTGCTAAGCTTGCCGAGTGCTTTGTAACAATCGGCACAAACCGCTACAACTTTATGCAGATGCGCAACTTCGAGGCTAAGTTTGAAAAGCAGAAGCAGGAAGTCCCTGTACTGGGTAAGGCTGGAAGAGGTAACAAGTCTACTGGCTGGAAAGGTACTTTTAGCGGTAACGCATACTATAACCAGTCTGTTATGCGTGAAATGATGCTTAAGTTCAAGGATACAGGCGAGGACGTGTATTTTGATATTCAGATTACAAATGAAGACCCAACGTCTGCGGCAGGTCGTCAGACTATGACCTTTATTGATTGTAACATCGACGGCGGAACGCTTGCGAAGTTCGATATCACAAGCGACGACCCTCTGAACGAGGATATCAACGGAACCTTTGAAGATTTCAAGATGCCGGAGAAGTTTAATCTCTTAGACGGTATGCTGACACAGTAGTGATCTAGGCGGCGTATGTAATATCGGCAATCGGTCGAGGGGGCAACCTCCTAACCCTGCGCCGCCTTTTATTTAAGCTTAGGAGGTAAGATATGGAGGAAAAACATGAGTAACTTGAAGCTTTTCTTGAAAGAAAACAAAAAAGCAAAGGAAAACGGCTTTTTCGCCGCTACAAAGTCATTATGTGACGAAAAGGGCGAGCCGTTAAAGTGGGAAATCAAGCCGCTGTCAACACGTGACAATGACCGCATCCGTGAGGATTGCAGTTACGAGGTGCCTATTACTGGCAAGCCTGGAATGTATCGTGAGAAACTCAATACCAGCCTTTATCTTCGGAAGATGATTTGTGCTAGTGTTGTTGAGCCAAACCTTTACGACAAGGACTTACAGGACAGCTACGGCGTTATGACACCAGAGGACTTAATCGTCGAAATGATTGATGATCCGGGCGAATATAATGATTTTGCAGCATTCATCCAGTCTTACAACGGATTCACAGAAACCTTGCAGGATAAGGTAGATACAGCAAAAAACTAATTGAAGAGGGCGACAGTGACGCTAATTATGCTTTTTATTGTTTGCATAAGTTCCACTGGGCGCCCTCATACTTTATGAACTTAGATGAAAACGAGAGGGCTTTCATCATGGCGGCGATTGATATTCGTGCAGAGCAGGAAAAAGAACAGGAAAAGCGGCTTAAAACAAATTAAGAAGGTGGTGAGTATATGGGTTCAATAATGACAGCCATTCAGCTGACGGATAGAATGTCGTCGCCCATTCAGACTATTGTAACGGCTATCAATTCAACCGTTACAGCCTTGGAAGAGGTGCAGGCTAAGGGCGGCAGTGCATTTGATAGCATCGACCTTACAAAAGCCAAGGTTGCAATCAACCAGGCAAACGCCGAGATGGAAGAGCTTGCCGGAGGCATCGAAAACGCTAAGACCCAGCAGGATAACTTCAATGCGTCCGCCAACAAGATGAACGGTGTTGTCGGCACTGTGACAAAGCTTGCTGGTGCTTTTGCTGGTATTGTCGGCATCAAAAAGCTTGTCAGCGAATCTGACGAGCTGGCTGGTACAATGGCACGGCTTAATAATATGAACGACGGAGCGCAGACGACGCAACAGCTTTATGAAAGCATTGTCACAAGTGCTAACAACGCACGGGGTTCGGTATCTGCTATGGCTGACGTTGTTGCTAAGTTCGGTAATAACGCCAAGGGAGCGTTCAAAAATTCCGCTGAGGTTGTACAGTTTTCGGAAATCATTCAAAAACAGATGAAAATTGCAGGTGCAAGCGGAGAAGAAGCAAGCAACGCAATGTTACAGCTGTCGCAGGCGTTAGGTTCTGGAACGCTTCGTGGTGACGAGCTGAATTCAATCTTTGAGCAAGCGCCGAACCTCATTCAGTCTATAGCTGATTACATGGACGTTCCAATCGGTCAGATTAGACAGTTGGCATCTGAGGGGCAGATCACGTCGGATATCGT
>Ga0326513_10002242_pt1 | contig 14329 bp, 21 predicted proteins | sample 2_2465_0518_D_FD_203654 | JGI IMG/M metagenome (GOLD analysis project Ga0326513, IMG submission 203654) | Bovine rumen microbial communities from UC Davis, California, United States - 2_2465_0518 | ecosystem: Host-associated > Mammals > Digestive system > Stomach > Rumen | place: USA...
ATTTTATATTCTAATTATTATTAAAATGGGACAATATTTTAAAGCAGCACTTATTTGAAATGAGTGACAAGTAAAAGTAGTAAATTTGAATGGTTGGAAACTTATGGAACATTCTTGGTATTGAAATGAATCTATGAGAAGAGTTGAAAAGCTTTTATATAGAGAAGCTAAGAATGTGTATTGGATTTGAGATTATTCTATTATGAGTTGATTTGTATGGAAACATAAATTTGAAGATGAAGAAGATAAAATTTGGGATTATAAATGAGAAAGTTATTCAGAAGATGAATTATTACAAAGAAATCCAGATGAAGATTATTTCTTAGTAAATCATTTCTCTTGAGAATTTATAAATATGACAAGACAAGAGATGAATAAGGATTTATGGGAAGATGAAAAATGGAAGAATGTAGTTCACCCTTTACCTTTACTTACAAGAGCTGAAACAGAAGAAGCTTGATGATGATACCATAGTGATATTGGTAGAGAACATATTTGAAAGTGGTGCTGAGATATGATTTCAATAATGAGTTGAAAAAGAGAATCAATGGAGAAAGCTTTGAAAGATAATTGAAAGAAAGATATGACAGATATTTATTTCTTTAAGGAATAATAATGGAAAGAATAACTAAAAAAGATTTAAGGTGGATGATTGATTACCTAAATGATATGTTTATTAAACACTCAGAAAAGATTCATTGTACAATTACATTTAGTAAAAAACGATATACTCCTAATATAGTTGAAATAAGAATTTGTAAATGAAAAGATGAGTATTGGAAAACAATTAAATTTAAAGCATACAGAGAAGCACGATGTTATTTACATTGAATACAAGATTGATTTTTAATTTAATAGAATAATAAAATGAAGATAAAAGATTTTATAAAAGAACTACAAAAATTTGATGAAGATATGGAAGTAGTTATATATGATTGGGAAGATAGAACATATGATAATGCTTTTGAATTTAAGAAAGAAATTGAAAGTATTTGTATATGAAAGGATTGAAAACCTATTGGAAGTAGAATTGATAAGAATGAAGAAATGGCTTATTATAATACAAGAAACTGGAAAAATGAAATTAAACGTAAAGATATTTTAGTTATTTATGCTGATTATTAGAATGGAGTGAAAGAATATTATCAATGCTGAAAGAATAAGAGAATTAGCTGAAAGGATTAATAATATATACAAATTAAACGAACATTTTTCTTATGATTATAAGAGAATATTAGTAGAAGAAGAAATTATTAGTTCTTTAATGGTAATAATAAAAGAAAGTGATTGATATTTTCCAATAAAGGCTGTAATTAATTATTTTAAAGAATTAGAAAAGAATTATTAAAAGGAGAAGTCAATTAAGACTTCTCCTATGGAAAATAAACCCTCTAAGATTATATTCCGAGAAACTTTATATTCATAAGAAATTAAAATGCAAACGAATTTATTAAAAAGTTATAATAAAACAGAATTAAGCGAAAAAGAGAATACTCCTTATAGTAGAATTGATAAAGATAAATGATTATATATTCCAATAAAGATAGAAACAGCACAAACAAGAATTCAAAAAAAATGATATACTGTAAGATATGTAAGAACTGAAGATGTTAAGAATTATTTAAAAGAAAATCCTATAAAAAATCCAAATGAAAAAAAGTTTAAAAAGCTCTTGAAAAATTAGTTAATATTTATACATACACAGTAGGACTAACAATAATTTCTCTTATAGAACCACTATTTATTAGTGGTATTTTGCTTTTTATGAAAAAACTTTCAAGGAGTAAATTAATAAAGAAGCTGGATTGAGTATTTTCAGAATACATAAGATTAAGAGATAGTGATGTAAAATGAATAGTCACTTGTCCTTTATGTTGAAAAAGAATATTTTGGAAATACGCACAGAATATGCACTTTGTTTCAAGATGAGTTTTGAAATATAGATTTTCAGAAAAGAATTGCCACGCTGGTTGTATGAGATGTAATGTTATATTACATTGAAATTACATAATCTATACAAGATATATGCAGAAGAAATTTTGATATGATTTTGTAGATTTTATTATAAATGATAAAGTAGCTTATTCTCTTTCAACTCCTCAATTAGAAGTAATGATTGAGAAGTATATTTGATTAAGAGATAAGCTATTAGGGGAAAAGAATGTTAAATAGTTTTTATTTTTTTATTAGAATAAAATGGCTCATAGATTTGAACCGGAGTGTTGGGACTCCGATGATGTAGAACATTACATAGATAAAAAAAGGCAAGAAACCTCAGAAGAAATTAAAAAAGTTTTAGATTGTAAAAAAGAATAATAATGAACCACTTTTGAGAACATTTAATGATTGATATTTACAAGGCAAATCCGAACAAGATAAAACCAGAAGACAATTTCAAGGAATTGTTATGAAAAATAGTTTCTGTTTGTAATATGAATAAATTATGAGAAATGGTTTCTTATGTTGTTGATGAATTGGAAAATTCTGAAAGAGATTTTTGATGAATTACATCAATACAAGTTGTAAAAGAAAGTCATATATCAGTACATTCTTTTGAGAATGTCAATTTTGTTAGTATGGATGTTTACACTTGTAAGCAATTACCTACTTTTGAAATTATAGATATTATAAAAAATTATTTTAATACAAATGATGTTGAAATAAGATTGATAAAGAGATGATTGAGATACAAGAAACAATTAGATGAATATTTATCTTCTAAGAAGAATTAGAATGATTTTCTGAATTACAACTACTAATCACGCTTCAAGGCAAGATTATTTTAATTCATTGATGAAACAAGTAAACGATTTATGATATAAAACGATTGTTTCTGTAGATGATTGAACATTATGAATATACAAAAATAAGAAAAAATTATGGTTGCAGACTTTAGAAACAGCAATTAAAGAAGATGATGATTGTATATTAGCAGAAGACGATATAGAACTATGCAAAGAATTTCAGCATTATATAAATCAATTAGATAATGAATATTTGTTCTATTCGTTATTTAATAGGTTAAGGTGAGGAAAAATAGAAAAAAAAGGAGAGTTTGAAATATATATAAAGCCTAAAAATTGATTATATGAACAAGCAATATATATACCGAAATCAAATGTTAAAGTTTTTTATCAAATGTATAAGGCATTCTTAGAAAATTTAGAAAGATTACAAAAAGAAGACCCAAGGCAAAAACAACACCACGACCAAATGCTACAAAGATTTATAATTCAGAATGCAATAAAACGATGAAACTTGAAGATTAGTATTGTAGAACACGTATGAAGAAAATCTGCATTATGACATTTTATTGGAACAGCTACATTTTACATTGATAATATTAAATAGATGAAATATTTTATTTGAATGGACGTTCTTGAGGCTGCTAAAAAAAGAATATCTTTTATAATGGACGAGTTTGAAGATATTGTTGTAAATGTTTCTTGATGAAAAGATAGTGAAGTCGTATTTAATCTTGTAAAAGAAGTAGCAAGAGAAAAATGAAGATTACCAATAAAGGTATTACGAATAGACCAAGAAATAGAACGAACTTCAACTTATGAAACAGTAAAAAGGCAGATGAGTGATAAAGATGTTATTCCTTATTGGTATCAAATACCATTATGAGAAGAAATTGCAACAGACTCAAGTAAAAGACAAGAAATATGCTGGGACCCTAAAAGAGAAGCTGATTGGATTAGAAAAAAAGAAATAAACAGTATTAAAGATAATACTTGATTGGTTGAAAACCGAACAGATTGAATATTTGAAAGTATATTTAAGAGAGATTTTAAAGATAAAAAAACAGCAGTATTTACTTGAGTAAGAGCGCAAGAAGCTGTAACAAGATTTCTTGGTTGCACTTCTTGAAGGTCTTATAAATGGATTACACGATGAAGAAGAAATACTGATAATGTATGTTCTTTTCACCCTATATATGATTGGAGTTTTGAAGATGTACGGCATTATATATTTGAAAATGATTTAGAGTATAACAAGATTTATGATTATTTATTTAGATATTGAACTCCATACCCTAAGATGAGAGTATCATCATTATTTCACGAAACAGCTTATGAGAGTTTAAAGAAGGTTCAAGAAATAGATTTAAACCTATATAATAAATTAATTAAGAGATTAAATTGAGTTATAGCATTAAATCAAAGTGAAGATGTATTTAATGTTAAAGTTCCGAGCTTTTTCAAAAATAATGTAGATTATTTTAATTACTTAATAGTTGCATTTGGAATAGATGAAAAATTTAAAAAAGATTTAATCAAGCACCTTACATACATAGATGAAACAATGATTTCTATGGGATTAAATGATGAAGAATATAGCAAGTTTATGGGTAAGGCTGTAGATGTAGCTATAAAATCAATTATATGTAATGACACTTGTTTAACAAAGCTAACACAGTTTAGCAGAAGATTTATATTTGAAAATAAATGAAAAAGATGATAGACAATCCACTAACAAATTTACAACGAGTACCATTAGAGAGGGTACAAGCAAACAACTACAATCCTAATGCTGTTGCTAAAAGTGAAATGAGGTTGTTATATGTTTCAATCAAGGAAGATTGATATACACAACCAGTTGTAACTTTTTATGATGAAAAATTAGATAAATACATAATTGTAGATTGATTTCATAGATACTTTACGATGAAGACATATAAAGATATTTATGAAAAAAATCATTGATTATTACCAGTAGTTGTTATTGAAAAAGATTTATGAGATAGAATGGCAAGTACAATAAGACATAATAGAGCAAGATGAAAACACTCTATTGACTGAATGGCTAATCTTGTATTCAAGTTATTAAAGGAATGATGGACTGATAAGAAAATAATGGAATATGTATGACTTGAAGAAGAAGAATTAAAGAGATTAAAAGTAACAACTTGATTTGCTAAGTTGTTTCTAAAGGTTGAATATTGAAAGGCTTGGGAAACAAAAAAACAACTTATGTATAAAGAAGAACGAGCTGAAGAGCACCCAGATGATTTGGCAGATATTATTTAGTTTTTTATTTTTTATTATTATATAACGATGAAAAAAGATTTAAAAGAAATTAAAAAAGTAAAACTTACAGACATTACACCTTACTGGAGAAATCCAAGAAACAATTTTGAAGCTATAGAAAAAGTAAAAGCTTCAATAGAAAAATTTTGATATAAAAATCCTATTCTTGTAGATTGAAATATGGTGATAGTTGCTTGACATACAAGATATGAAGCATTGAAACAATTATGATATAAAGAAGTGTATATAATTGTAGATGAAGATATGACAGAAGATGAAGCAAAAGAATATAGATTGATTGATAATAAAAGTGGAGAATTTGCTACACGAGATGAAGATAAATTAAATCTTGAATTAAGAGATTTATTATGAGATGTTGATTTTATGAAACAGTTTTATTGAGAAGATTTAGAAAAAATGCTTGATGAAACTTTTTGAGCTGCAAATGAAAAATTAGATGATATTGATTTATGAGATACTTCACAATCAGCTGCAGATGTAGAACAAGAATTTGAGGAACAATTTAATTGAAAGGTTGAAAAAAGAGAAAGTGAAAAAATGGCTACAGAAATTATTTGTCCTAAGTGTTTTCATAAATTTTATTATGCAAAATAATAATGGAAAAATTTAATAAGCTATTAAAGTGTGAATTTAGATTTGCAAAGACATATTTAACAGCACCACATTTTTACATAGTGAGAGATAATCTTCCTTATGATTATAAAAGGCTGTATGATGAATTTTGAGAATATATAGATAAAAATTGATACACGAAATACTTTTATAATACACCGTATAGATACATAGAAATTGATTGATATAAATATCGAATGATGGAAAATATCTTAAATAGAACACCTTTAAGCAAAGAAAAACTAAAGGAAGATATTAAAAATCTCTGATTAAGTGAAAAAGATAAAATAACAGTTTTAAATAGTTTTAAATGATAAAAATGAAAATTGAAGAAATAGCAATTAACACCGTTATACCATATTCAAAAAACAATAAAATACACGACCAGAGACAAATAATCCACGTTGCAAATTCTATTAAAGAATTTTGATTTTTACAGCCTATAGTTATTGATAAAAACAATACTATAATTGTATGACATTGCAGATTAGAGTGAGCAAAGTTGTTATGAATTAAGAAGGTTCCGTGTATAAGAGCAGAAAATTTAACAGAAGAACAGATTAAGAAGTATAGAATTCTTGATAATAAATTAAATGAATCCGACTACGATATTGCTAATTTGAAATTAGAATTAGATTCACTACCAGAATTAAATTTTTGAGATTTAATTTTTAAAACAACAGATTTATTTCCAGAATTTGATACTCCAGAATTTAATCCAGATGAATATGCTGAAGATGAAGAAGAAAGCGATGATATAAAAGAAGGTTCTTGATTCGCTGAAATGGATTGAGTCTGTGTAAGAGTATTTGTTAAAGATGAAGCTACAGCAGAATTATTAAGAAAAGACCTAAAAGAACTTTGATATACTAACATAAGATAATATGAAATATAATTTAAACTTCTGATGAAGTTATAAAGAAGCCGTAGAATGAGGGTGCCTTTATAACAATAGATTAGATACTTATTGATTGTGATGTTCTCACGATTGTTCTTATTGTTATGCAAAAAGTCTTTTACAGTTTAGATGATTATGGAACCCTAAGAATCCTAAGCCGTGAAATATAAAAGAGATTTACAAGTATGTAGCAACAAAATGTTCTAAGAAGATTCCAACAAGGCTTTGATGAATGACAGATTGTTTTCAGCCAGTAGAAAAAATTCATAGAATAACATATAATACGTTAAAAGCATTTAAAGTTATGAGAAAGCCATACTTAATTATAACTAAGTCAAATATGATAATAGAACCTGAATATATTGAAGTATTAGATAAAGATTTAGCTCACATACAAATAACTCTTACTACTACAAATGATGATGAAGCGTTAAAATTTGAACACGCTACTCCTCCAAGTAAAAGAATTGAAGCTATAGAAAAATTACAAGAATTATGATTTGACGTACAAATAAGATTAAGTCCGTATGTTCCTTGATTGGCTAAAGTCGAAGAATTTAACAGAATAAAGTGTGATAAGATTTTAATAGAATTTTTAAGAATAAATCACCGAATAAAAAAACGATTTTGAGAATATATAAATGAAGAAGATTATTCTGTAAATTATCAATGATATAAGCACCTAACTTTTGAGAAGAAAAAAGAACTTGTAAAAGATTTTAAGATAAAAGAGGTTACAGTTTGTGATTTTGATGAAAGATATCTTCATTATTGGAAAAAGGAATTTAATCCGAATCCAAATGATTGCTGTAATTTAAGATGAATTTATAGTAAATAAAAATCGTTCAATGAATCTACATTGAATATTGTAAAAAACATTCAATGAAGGTTCAATGATAAAAAAAATGAAAAATATATCAAAGAACCTTCATTGAATAGATTTTATATGAAAATATAAAGAATGGCTAAACAGAAATATGATTGGAAAGATTTAAAGCTTCAATTCTTCCAAAGTGAAATTGATGAGGTCAAGGAGTTTTTCCAGCGTAAATTTAACGTATATAATAGAAATATACAACAAAATACAAGAGGCTGGACTAAAGAGAAACAAGCATATAAAGAAAAGATATTACAAAAAGCTTTAGAAAAGAAAATGAAAGAAGAAGCTAAAAATCTTGAAGTTTCAGTAGACCAATTAAAGAAAGCTAAAAAGACTGTTATATTGTTGTTAATGAAAAAAATACAACAAGTAATTGAATGATGAGATATAAATATCGTAGAACAAGAAAGATTATTAAAGATGATAAAAACTGAATTATGAGAACCTACAAATATTAGTAAAAATGATACAACTGTAAGATGAGAACCTCTTGATGAGAGTTTATTCATTCAAGATTAAATAATGGATTGAAAAACATTATTAGAAATAAAGAGATATTTACAAGGAGTTAAACCTTTATTTATAGAATGATGAGTTAGATTAATTAGTGAATGATGAAATGTTAAGATAACTTATAAAGACTCATTCTTAGATTTTACTATTAAAGAGAAATTACCTTATTGAGATAAAGAAGCTGTAAATAAGGTAGTTGATTTTTGCTTTAATTGTTATTTTGATTATGAGTGGAAAGGGCAAGCTTTTAATAGTGAAATATTATGAAAGTTATTAAACCTAAAACCAGTAGGAGTAAGAACTATTTTACATAAGATTTATAATAAATTAGGAGTATATGGAAAGCCAGTTCTACAAGAAAAGTAAAAGATTACAAATATATAAGATAATCAATAAGGAACAAGAAGAAGTTCCTTTTAAGAGAAATCCAGCACAAATAATTCTTGAAAAAAGAAAAGCTGAACTAAGAGAAAAATATTGAAGAATAAGATTGATTATTCTTAAAGGAAGACAGATGTGAATAACTACTAATGAAGCTATTAGTGGTTTAGATGATGCTGTTGTTTTTTCTAATCAAAATATATGAATATTAGCACAAGTTGATAAAACAAGAATAGAGATTTTTGATAAAGTAAAGACAGCTTACCAAAGATTACCAGAGTCTTTAAGATTAAATGATTGAAAAACACGAAATAAACCAACTACAAGATATTCTTCAAGAGCTGAATTAGAGTTCGTAGAAAATCATAGTAAGATAGCAATTATAACTGATAGTAGATGATGAACTTGGAGTAAGCTACATATATCGGAGTTTGCTTTTATTAAAAATGCTACAGAATTATTGGCTTGAACTTTACCGAGTGTTCCAAAAAGTAGTGATATAATTATAGAAAGCACGGCTAATTGATTTTGAAATGAGTTTGAATTATTACGACATAAATATTATCAAAAAGATAGTTATGAATGGAGCTGTATTTTCTTAGGTTGGTGGATTATGCCAGAATACACACTTCCTTTAGAAAAATGAGAAAAAGTTGTTTTACCAAAGGAGTTAGAACATTTGAATAAACCTATGATAGATTGAACGATATTAAGTGAAGAACAAAAAAAACGATATTTAAAAATGTTTCAATCATATACAAACCCAGATTATGCTTTTCAAGAATATCCTAGCACTCCAGAGGAAGCTTTTATGAATACTTGAAAACCAGTATTTAAGACTGAACGAATAAAGAACCTTATTTGTCCTAAATACCGTATTGATGATATGTATGAAGATTTGAGAATATATAAAGAAGCTGATGAAAATAGGCAAGTAGTAATAGGTTGTGATACTTCTGAATGAGTAGTTTGATGAGATTATTGTTCTGTTGTAGTTAGAGATTGGGAAACAGCTGAACTTATGGCTTGCTATTATTGACATATAGCTCCTTGAGAACCATTATGTAATCTAATTCAACATATTGTTGATTTATGATACCGATGAAGAATATGAGTAGAGAAAAATAATACTTGATATGCTTTCTATGCTAAAGCTCCAGAATTTCCTTTTTATGCTTTATGTTTTCAACAAAGAACAGTTGATAAAAGATATAATACAGTAACACAGCAAATAGGTTGGGAAACAACTCCAAGAACCAGACCAATATTAATGACTGAATATAAAATAGCTATCAAAGAATGAGATATATTAGAACAAGATGAAAGGATTAGAGCTGAAATGTTTACCTTTATTTATGATGAAAATATGAAAGAAGATGCTCAAGATTGATACCACGATGATTGAATAATGTGAGATAGTATATGTTGGCAGATGAGAAAATACCCTATAGCTGAATATTAAAAATACAACACTTTTTTAGAATTGATTATAAGATGAGAAATTTATTTTAATATAAGAAATAATGGAAAAGAAAGATTTAACAGTATTTAGTCAATTTGTTAAGAATAAGTATAAATATGCTTCTATTTATGCTAATTCAGTTTCTCAATTTGCTGAAAGAACACAAAGGTGAAAGATATTTAAGATTAAAAGTGATTTAGCACACAATTTTGATAAAGATGAATTCTTATATATTCCAGTTAATATGGGTAGAGCTATAACAAGAATATTCAAGGATTATGTTATAGGAATGTGATATGATGTAGATTTCTGAAATGATGAAGCTAATGAAAAATTTGTAAAGATAAGTGATAAGATAGGATTACAAGAAATATTAGATATAGCAATAGAAACTCAATCTTCTATTTGATATTCAATATTAAGAGTTAGAAAGAAAGATGATGAAACAAGAGTTGAGGTTATTCCATTACCTAATTATCTTGCTAATATAAAAGGAATGTGAATATGAGATAAATTTAAAGATATAAAAGAACATTTTATATTCACAGTTCAAAAAGATGAAAATTGAAATAAGTTTTTCTTAGTAGATAGATATGAAAAATTAGATAATTGAAAACGAATGTGATATTATTGAGAAAGGCGAGATTATAATGGTAGCTTTATTATGAGTAATAGAATTAGTGAATGAGTTGAAGAAGAATTAGAATATTTACCATTATTTATATTTAATAATGATTTAGATAACTACCATTGTGTAGAGAATGATAATATAGGAAATTGAAATCAATATAATCTTATAAATAATAAAGATAATGTTGGTGATGTTCCAAGATATTTCAATCAAAGTGATTATGTAGACTTAGCTGATATATTCCAAGAAATAAATGATAGATGAAGCCAAATTTCTGTAGAATTTATTAAAAATTTAGTAAGTAAATTAAGTGTTCCAGCTTGATTTAAAGATAATATGGTAGCACAAGCTTTAAGAAAACCTAAAGAAGAAAGAAAATTTGTAGAAAATCCAGATTTTATAACTCATAATGCTTGAGAAAATCCAGCACAGTATATTGAAAAAAGTGCTGAATATGTAAAAGTAAGTATTGATAATTATATACCTTATTTGATGAAGATTATTGGATTTATTTCTACAATACCAGCTTCATTATTGACTAATGCTATATTCTGATGACAAAATCCAGTAGGAACAACAGAAAAAGAATTTCAACCTTTCTATAGTAGAATAGAAAGTAAGCAAATGAAGATATATTCTGAATTACAAAGAATGTTCCAATTAATAATGTTGAGTGAATGAATTACTGTAGAATTACCTACAATTAAATTTAAGAAACCAGCTACTTATGATGTTAATTCAAGGACAAATACTGCTGTAATGCAAATGAATGCTTGAATAATGAGTAAAGAAAGTGCTATAGCTTATACTATGTGATATGATAGTGAAGAAGTTAAAGAGGAATTAAAGAAAATTGATGATGAAACTAAAAATGCTTATGCAAGAGATAATTCTTTCTTAGAAAAATTAAATAATGATGAAAAAAATTTAGATGATAATGAAAACGAATAATGAATTTACAATGGTGAATATTCTTTGATAAAGATAAGAGTGTAGAAGAAAATATCAAAGAAAGTTTAGTAGAGATAAATAAAAATCCTTTAAAATTTTGTAGATTAATGTGGTTTTTCTTTATACAAATATGTTTAGGATTATTTATTTTGATGTTTAGTGTTTTACTTCCTATATGGATTTTGTATGGCTAAAAGAGAAGATTATCTTTCTAATGAATATACAGAGAATGATAAAAGGCTTATTAAGATATTCCAAGAAGAAGTAATGAGATTAGATATGCTTTATTATAGAGCGATTAATTCTAATCAAAAAGATAAAGCACAAGAATTATTGAGTAAGATTAAAAGAGTTGTAAAAGAATTAAAAAGTAGTTATGATGATTGGGCTAATGTAGAAATTCCTAAAGAATATTTAAAATGAGCTACATATATTAATGATAGTATTAATGGTGAAGATTGATTAAAGGTTGTGTTAGAAGCTGATGAAAAAGAAGTAAGATGAATGATAAAAACATTAGGACCAGCACACCTTGAAGCTGTTAATGCTTTATTAAATACAAGTAAGAATTATGTTAAAAGTTCATTAGATTGAATGGAAAGACAAGCTATTAGTATGTTATGAGAATTACAAGGAGAAAAAGTTAGAGAAGAATTAGCTAAATGAACATTATTATGAGAAAGTTTAGCTACTATGGAAGATAGGATTAAAAGATATTTCCAGAAGAATAAAATAAGTTGATTTAAAGATAGAGCTTGAAGATTATGGAGTATTGATAGATATGTTGATATGTTAGTAAGAACAGAAACTTCTATAGCAAATATTCAAGGAACAATAAATAGGGCGATACAATTATGACATACTAAATTTAAAGTAGTTGAAGCAAGAGATTGTTGTGAAATGTGTGCTGAAGAAAATTGAAAGGTTGTAGATGTAAGAGATTGAGTTGTTGATTTACCACCATTTCACCCTAATTGTAGATGATATATTGTTGTAATATTAGATGATTGAAGTGAAGTAAGAAATACTTGAAATGATGAAAATATTGATATACAAGAGAAAGAAGCTAAAACTCCAGAAGAAAGAGTAAAGAAAGTATTAGATGTGATTGAAAATTCTACAATGTATTTAGAAAGAGAACAAGGAGCTTTAGTAAATATGGATTGAGATATTATAAGAATGGCTTCTTGATTAAGTTGAAGTGTAAGATTACCAAGATATTGAATATATGAACCTTATATTATGACTCATAATCATCCGAATAGTAGTGTATTTAGTTCAGCTGATTTAGATAATTGGTTTAGTAATGCTTATCAATATTGATTAAGAGCAAGTAGTAAAGTTGGAACATATAGTTTATATGGTGAAAATAAGATTGATAAAGTATTATTTATTAAAAAATATTATAATTTATGTAAAGAAGCTTCAAAAAAAGCAAGTAAAGATATGCACAGTATAGCTAATTATTGGGCTTCTTGAACTACTAAGGATTATATTGAGTATAAGGATTGAACTACAATATATAAAAAAGATGACCCTTTAAAATTTGATAAAATATTTGATGAACATAATTGGAAATATTATAGAGAAGCAATGAAAGAAGCTGCTGAAGATACACCTTGAATTAAGTTTGAATGGATTGAAAGTGATTGAGTAAAGAAAGATACTAAATTAAATAAGATGTATTTAGATAAGGTTAAAGAATTACACGAATTAAGAAGAAGAAAGGTTATGGATTTTCAAGATAAATGAAATATTTGAATAAATGATTATATTTAATTAATAACTAATAAATTATGAAAGAAAAATTTATAGAAGCTGAAAAAATATGATTAGAAAATATTGATAATGTATTTAATAGTTATTTTTCTGAATATATAAAAGATTATGAAAAAATGGCTGAATTAATGTTAGTAATAAAAGAAAGGTTAGATGAAAATATAAATGATGATAAATTATTATTAAAATATATTGAGTTAAGAGCAAAAATAACTGATTGGAGTGAAAAATTAAATGAAGATGATTATTATAGTTTTAATAAAATAGCTGATAATGAAAGTATTATTAAAGATGTAAATGATAGATAATTAATAGCTTAAAAGTCAATTCCTATGAGTGTTGTAAGTGAAATTACAACACTTTTTTATTTTTCATTATATTCCTTTTCGTTTTAATTTATTAAACAATCAAACGAATGCCACGATGGTTATTGAATTCTCAAAGGAAATTATTTGCTGAAAATGATGAAAATAATTGAGGTTGAGGAGAAAATAAAGAAACAGACAATCACGATACTCCTAATGATTGAGCTGGTGAAAAAAAGGAGGATTGAACTTCTATACCTAAATATAGGTTTGATGAAGTGAATGAAAAAAGAAAACAAGCTGAAGCTGAATTACAGAAATATAAGGAAGCTGAAGCAAAAAAAGCTGAAGAAGAAGCTTTAAAGAAATGAGAATATGAGAAAATCATATCTCAAAAAGACCAAGAATTAGCTGATTACAAAAAACAAGCTGAAGATTGGAAAAAAAGAGAAGAATTAGTTAAGAGTAAGAACGAAGAAAGATTACAAAAACTTGAAAAAGATTTTGGAGAAAATTGGAGTTCTGTGAAAGGATTAGTAGATGATATTGAAGACCCTTTCAAACTTAGTGATAAATTAGATTCTCTTGAAGCTATGAAATGAGCTACTAAACCTACAAGTCAAAAATGATGAGGTGATATGCCTTGAAGTTGATGAATGAGTAGGAAACAAGAACTTATGGAAAAGCTAAGAAAGGAATGAAGTTTAACAGCTAAGGAAAGAAATGAACTTTTAACTGCTACTTCTTGAAATTAATTATTTTATATTCTATTTTATTAGAAAATGGCTTTACATTTATCTGAAGATTTTAATTTAAGAGAATGGGTTTCTGTTGTCTTACTTCTTACTAAAGAAGTTGCTCCT
>Ga0326513_10002243_pt1 | contig 14328 bp, 18 predicted proteins | sample 2_2465_0518_D_FD_203654 | JGI IMG/M metagenome (GOLD analysis project Ga0326513, IMG submission 203654) | Bovine rumen microbial communities from UC Davis, California, United States - 2_2465_0518 | ecosystem: Host-associated > Mammals > Digestive system > Stomach > Rumen | place: USA...
CCTAACCATAACTTCGTCTTCTCCTGCAAGCACTACTTTGATATTGTTGTTAGATACTTGCAAAAGATTTATACAGGAGAAAGAATCTCCGTCTACATAAGTATCTTGTATGTAATTTAGCGCGTAGTTAACATATGCTGTTGCGTTCCGACATTCTGCTTCGTCTACTGTTAGTTCGTAACTATCTAAGAACAGATACAAAGTCGCTTCACCATCTTCCTCTAATGCTTGTTTAGCGTAGTCTTGATAATCTTTCTTTAGCAATGATTTGTAGTTTGATAATGAGTTTGCAATCCTAAATATCTGTATATTTTCATTGTTAAATGTTACTACGTATAATCCGTTAGCTGCAGAGACTGAATCTACATATTCAAACTCACTTGCGAATTCATCTGCTTCGGAAACGGATGTGATCTGCACTACTGGTGTACTGTCGAAATTCATTCCCACGTTGATTTGTAATGATGCGTTTTTCGATGCAGACTTAGTTTTATATCCTAACTCCCGCAAACGATACTTTGCTGCTGCCCTAACGTCAGAATCAGAATCATCTGCTAATTTTGCAAGGAGCTGTGGATCTCGAGTATGGTAGGCTACTGTCTGACGTACCATCCAAACTTTATCATCTGCTAAGTTTGCAAGGACCTGTGGATTTTGAGTACGGTAGGCTACAGCGTCACGCACTTGGTAATCAGGGTCGTTTACAAGACGGTCAGTTACACTAGTATCATCAATGTTGTAAATTGCTCCTGAGCGAACCGCAAAATTTTCATCATTTAGAAGTTGCATACGTATCTTAGGATCAGTTGATGGATTCCTTACGACATAATGGCGTACCTCTGAGCTTTTATCATTTGCAAGCTTTGCAAGGATTACAGGGTCAGTAGTAAAGTAAGCTATGCGTGCACGATCTTTAACATCGAATGCTTCTGGATCATCTAGTACTTTACGAAAATCTTCTTCTGTTATGTTGCTTCTTATGTAAATTTTCATAAGTAAATTCCTCCTTTACTAAATATATTTAAGGTTGATGATGTGTTAATTGTTGTTAATTTGTATAACGATTTGTCAAGTGTTTTCTATAAAGAGATAGCTACAACTTAGAAAGCTGTAGCTAAATAAAATAGTATAATCAAATATTTTTGCATAAATCTATAGATTTATTCTTGTCAAATATTGTAGTTTAATACAAAATCCGTCATATCTACCCAAGGAGTATAGTTATAAGGTCTCCAGCCCCAATATTCTACTGAACCGTCTTTGAATGTTATTTCTGAGATACCTGAGATAAATCCAGGTCTAGTAAAATCACCTTTTTGATTAATATAAGCATCTAGGATTTCAGATTCAATATCTGGGTCCATATCTCCAATTGAATCTACTTGATTAAAATCAACTGGAAGATCTAAGTATATTTCGATATCGTCATGAGCAACAACATTTAACCAATTGATATTACTTATAGCTTCAAGTGTTTTTGAATCGATTTCTGGATAATAGTCTTTGATATATTTCAAGTGTTTTGGATTTACAGATGCGTGTATCCATTTCTTCATTGTTTTGTTCCTCCTTGTGAATATTAAATTTATTATTCTTTAAGTTTATATTGTTCTAGCTATTCCATCTATAGTAGAAGCCAAATTGTTATGGAACTCTTTCCAAGATGCTGAAGACTCTAATGCTTCTAATTCAGCTTCCCAAATAGTTTCGTTTGGAACTGAGCATACTTCGGCTCCCTCTTCATCGAAAATAGTCATGCCATATCTATCAGATTCGTAAGAATATCCGTCTAATCCGTCTTCTATGGCTTTGATACACTTGTCATAATATGTATCTTCAATAATTGACGGGTTTGTTTCGAATTCTTTTACTATCTTATCAAGTGACTTTGCAGGAATGACAGTTTTACCTTTGCTTCGTCTCAAATATTTTTCATATGCATCTTTTGTATTCCAAGTAATTGCAGGATCGTCAATAGATACAACACCCGATTTTAGTAAGCTTAGTCCAACTGATGTACTAAATGTTCCTGCAGAAACAGAAGGATCATCATAAGTAAAAAAAGAAAAGATGTAATTTCCTTTGGAATCATACAAAGCAATTGTAGCTGCCTTAACACTCCAATCGCAATCAAAAATAGAAGGGTATCCTTGGGACTCTAGTAAATCAAAATAATGTTTGAATTTAGGTGAATCTATTAAAGAATAAAGATAATCTTCCGCAAGGTCAATACATTCGTATACATTGTCTTCAGTAACTCTACAATCACAATACGCTCTAAGTGACGTTGAATCACTTTTAGAGTAATTACCCTTAGCATCGTATCCGTGATACTTACTATACCGGCTTTCTTGATGAGTTTGTACGACATATAATTTTCCATTCATAAATTCTGAATCTGGAACTTTGTCATATGTTGTACTAGCTAGAATTTCTTTTGAATTAGTTGATGCGTGTATCCATCGTTTCATTGTTTTGTTCCTCCTTCATGGTGAAATTTCATCTACATAGATATAAGGTTTATTGTAGAAAAACTTATATAAGAAAAGTACCACTTTGTTGTATGTTACTTAGTATAACGATTACAACAATGTGATACTTTTTGAATAATCATTCTCATTTACTGTTTGGACAATTGTCATTAGAGCAATTGATTCCGTCATCATCATATGTAGCAGGTGAGCCATAATCTGGACAACCAATGTCTGCGCTCTGGTCATCGCACATGTAGATTAGGTTGCTGAGATACTTTGACATATTGAACACCCTTTATTTTGTTATCTATAACGATTTTTATCTTTTCTATGAGGTTTAATTATTCTGAATTAATGAATAAAACTCTTGACGAAGATTGAAATCTGTGTTAAATGCACCTCTAAGTGTAGCTGTGCGTGTAACAGATTCGCGAGCCTTAATTCCTCGCATGGTCATGCAAGCATGTTTTCCTTGTATAACTACAATTACATCGTGTGTATCTAATATCTGCTCTAAAACATCTGCTATATCAGAACCAATGCGTTCCTGCAACTGCAATCTCTTTCCACACATATCTGCAATTCTAGCAAGCTTACTAAGACCTATAACTTTGCCATTAGGAATGTAGCCAATGGCAACACTCATGTCATACATAGGTAAAATATGATGTTCACACATTGAATGAATTGCGATGTTACTCTCTACAACTAAATCTCCAGTTTCTACATCTTCGAAACATGTGTTAAACATATTTGCGATGTCTTCGTTTGAATAATTCATTCCTTCAAATAATTCTTGACACATTCTTCCAACTCGATTAGGTGTCTTTTTCAGCCCCTCTCGATCTGGATCATCTCCTAATGCAATTAAGAATTCTCTTGTAAGCTCTTCTATGCGCTTGCTATCAATTTTTGTATTCAAATTAATGCACCTCCTGGTATAATTTTAATCATGACCATCACACTCCTCTTTCGTTCGGGTTCCAAATTATCTTGTGTAGTTGAACTTGCACTCTTACTGAGTTTAATTTGTTATCAAGCACATATTGCACAATGTCTTTTGGTTCTATTTTGCCGAATACTGGGCTGACATATACTCGAGCGAATGTTTCTTCTGTAATGCGTTTCATTTCATCTAGGTCTTCTTTACTTCCTACAACACATTTGACTACATCTGTGCTATGTAATTTCTTGAGGTTAGAATCTAGCATTTTGCTTCGCATTCCGCTAGTGAAACATTTCCAATCCATTGTGACTGTTACTCGTTCACCTACTCCGATGTCGACTACTTCTGAAATATCAACTGCTCCGTTGGTTTCAATTTCAATTGAATATCCTGTGACATAGAGCTTTCTGATTAAATCAACTGCATCGGGTTGGCATAAAGGCTCCCCGCCCGTGTAGGTAACTCGTTTGCAATCATACTTATTAACTTCTTTAACGATTTCATCTACAGTCATTTCTGTGTAGGCGTCGCCTTCGCAAGCATATCTAGAATCGCAATAAGAGCAGTTAAGATTGCATCCATGAGCACGAACAAAGACTGTTCTTAGTCCTGCAAACTTAGACTCTCCGTTTATCGATTCAAATATTTCTGTTATCTTCATCTATTCAGGCCTCCATTCGTAAGTTGCAACATTACCTTCACTTTCTTGCACATCTACTCGATAGCAGTATCCAGTTTCGCAAAGCTCTGTTACTTTGTTACAAATCCACTTACTCATGTTTTCTGCTGTTGGATTTATGTCAGGTAGAAGATCATTTATGAATCCGTGGTCTAAAAATCCATGGATTTCTTTCTTAACCTTTGCGAAATCGACTATCATTCCGTAATCTGTCAGCTTATCAGCTTCGCAATATACAGTTACAATCCAATTGTGCCCATGGAGATTAGAACATTTAGACTCATAAGGAAGATTTAATCTATGTGCTCCTGCAATCTCCATTCTTTTTGAAATTCGCCATTTTTCACTCATTATAATCAAGCCTCCTCATATTCAATCGGGTCTTTAATACCATTTGCTTCAAATGCAGCAAGTCTATCTAAACAAGTTCCGCATTTTCCACAAGCTTTTTCTCTACCATGATAGCATGACCAAGTGAGCTCATAAGGCACATTAAGTTTAAGTCCTGCTTCGACAACCTGTGCTTTGTTCATATCAATAAGTGGTCTTACTACATGTATGTTTCCATAAGTTCCGATATTAATAGCTTTGTCCATTGCTGCTGCGAACTCTTCTGAGCAATCTGCGTAAGCTTGCCCTGCAGCATCATCTTTATGAGCTCCATAGTAGATTTCAACTTGCTGACCCGGAAAGATGCTATCCGCATAAGAAGCTGCGATTGCCAGAAACAAGCCATTTCTAAAGGGGACGTACGACTGCACTCGTCCCTCACCGTTTTCTGCAATCTGCTCTGCGTAACTCTTATCAATGATATCTTCTTTTGAATCTTTGAGCAATGAGCAAACATCTCCTGCATACTTCATAACACATGAAATGTCTTCTTCAATGTGTCGTACTCCATAATGTTCTGCTACATCTCTTGCACATTTTAACTCCTTATCGTGCCTTTGTCTGTAATACAAACTTGCAGTTACAACATTTTCGGCACCATACTTATCTACAGCTATTCCTACACATGTTGTTGAGTCACACCCTCCTGAATTTAATACTAATGCTTTCATATTCAATTTTACCTCCTGTTTTTGAAATTTAATGTTCTGTGTTACTGCAACTAAAAAAGTTGATGTAAACTCCTAATACAGCTTACATCAACTATAACGATTCTATGTTCTTGTAACTGTTTTTGGAGTTGGTTGTTGTGAGCTAGGGTGACAGCACTGTCTCACAATCCTTTATTTAATCAAATATTTTAGTTTCTATCGTCGGTATCGACCCATACTCTAAACATATCAAGTGAATCAATGTAGTCATCTACTACAATGTCATCTTCATATACTTCAATGCCTTTTGACTGACAAAAATCAACTAAAGCAGGAACGATGACATCATAAGCTACATTCTTGACTTCTCTCGCCATTTTAGCTTCTGACCTAGATCCGTTATGGCGATAGCCTACCCAAACATAGTATCCATTGATACCTTGTTTTGTTAAATCACGTGCTCCATTATCGGTAAGGATTATCCTATCAGGTAACTCAACTCCCAAGTCATTTTCGCGTAGTAGAATCATTTTTCCTGTTACCTCATTGCTAGCGTGAATCCATCTTTTCATTATTTTCAATCCTTTCCTGAAAACATATTGTTGCTACGCTAATATTAAAGGTTAGAATTAGCTTATGTAGAGTTGTATCTACAAATTCTCAGCTAGGTCAACAGCACTGTCTGAGAAATTGTTATCTTAAATTATAATGAGCAAATATTTTAGAATCTTCTTTTACAAATAGTTCTTCTGGAGTGCCTTCGAAAAGAACAACTTCTGGAGGGTTAGTTTCTTCATCGTGACCAATCCAGATCAACGAAGGCATGTTATCAATACTCTTAAATGTGTCCCATAAGAAATCCTCAATTACATTTCTCCAATCGTAATCTTTAGAAGAAATTCTGAAATAGATTGAATCAGCTGAACTTGGATTAAGTTTTCCTCCTGCTCGTACTCTTAGGAAATTCTGATTCAAGTAGGAATCTATCTTGTCTGCAAACTCTAAGCAATCGTCTTCGCTGTAGTTAAAAGAATCAATCTGTTCCCAAAGTCTGTTACAAACTTCGATTGTTCTGGCACTCGGTTCAATTCCTGCGAATATTGCATCAATTGACAGCTCTAAATCTAAACCGCTGTTGTAACAATCCTTCAATTGATAAGCTAACCACTGGTTAACTGCCTTACAACCTCTGTTGACTCTATTATCAATCATCCAATCAACAGCTGAATACATTTCCGGATAATCTTGATCTCTATTTCCGCAATGAGGATGAAACCCATTAGAAATGCAACTATACACATCACCTAGTCTGCTTAACACAACGCAACTCATCGATTGTATTTCTTCAGTTCCTAATACACGCATTCTTATTTTCAAGAATAACACCTCCGCTATTTGTAAGGATGATCCATTTTGAATTCTGGATTGTGAAACGATAACACACCATAACCTGTTTTAGATACGCTGTCTATGTCTACTTTGATGTAAATATCCATTTGTGCTATTGTAACGGGCTCTCCGTTTTCGTCATTAGGTTGAAATGTATAGTCACCTGCATACTCAAATACCATCAACAATGAGTTCCAATCATCATCTAAGATTGAATAAGTACTGTAAGAATAATCTTCAAGTTGCAATGAATCAATTATTGCTTTGACATCTTTACTTGTAACTTGTCCACCTTTTTCAGCTATCTCATTCGCAAAACTTATATTCTTGCGGAATGGATAAATGTTGACATACTTGCAAGCTTGTATCTTATCTAATGCAGCTCTAACCTCTTTCCGAGAACTCAAGAAATTATCTTTATTAGCTTGATAGAGTATCCTCAATTGATCCGGAGTAAGATCTTCTTTGTTAAGCTTTCTAAGTATCTCTAGATCTTTGAGGTTCTTAAATTCTCTCTTAGGAAGCTGTAAAAGTTGTTCATGTGTTAACCCCATGTAGAAATACTTGTCGTGATACTTATTCTCAGATGCAAACACTAAACTTCTTCTAGGGCTCATTTGCATTGCATCATCTACAAGTACAATACACTCGATTTCGTCAAGTATATTATTTAGCGTTGAACTTGAATATGCGTATACTAATTTCTTCATAGCTACCACTTCCTCATCACGCGATCTAAACTCTTAACTCTGTCAAGATTACTGACTTCGTACAGCCCTTCGTAACCAACAACTAGTCTCCATTCTTCTTTCATATATGATCAGCCCCTTACACATAAAATAAATGCTGCTATGTAGTGGATAACTTTCATTCCTGTGCTAAGAGAAATGCCAGATAGATTCACACCTACAAAAGCAGCATGTATACAACATAACGATTCTATTATCATTATCCAAAATCTATCTGTTTAGTTGTTCATTTCTCTTAGCAATTATATGTAAGGTTAAAAATTCATCTTCTAGGTCTAGGCGTATGAGAGACGCAGTGCTGCATCATTGCAATCTGACGAGCTTTTTTCATGTCCTGATGCTCTTCATCTGCATAAATACATAGCGGAAGAATCGACACTCCACCTCGACTATTAAAGTCCCCGTACACCTCTAAATACCTCGGATCTAATAGCTTCACCAAGTCCTCCATTATCTGATGTGTACATGACTCATGAAAAGAAGGTGACATACAATATCCGCCTAAGTAAATCTTCAAGCTTTTTGACTCAACTGCATATCCAGATGGGCCTGGAATATATGAGATATACATAGTTGCATAGTCAGGCTGTCCTGTTTTCGGGCATCTTGATACAAACTCGAAGCAGTCTAAGCTGATTACTTGCTCTTCTTCTGTTGTGTCAAATACTAGTTTGAATCTTTCTAGTACTGTTGAGTCATATTCTGTAAGGTATCTTGTTTTGTTACTTCCTAGCAATGTTACTCCGCTAAGGTCTTGTTGTTTCTTCTGTGTTTCACTCATGTTGTGAATTCCTCCTTTGATTTTGTGTTTGTATTGTGTGAAGCCGAAGGATCTTAGTTGAAAGTTGTGCTGTTTGTGAACTTCGGCTTATGTGCGTTATAACGATTCTTTATTGTCGTTTTTACACATTAAAAAGATAAATTTTTTAGAATACGTCACTATTATCGCAGTATCTGCATTCTCCGCTGTCTGTTAAGTAGTTTCCGCAATTTGGACATCTTTTTGTTTCGTGTTTTGGTTTTATTTCTTCTAAGTAGTTTGAGTTTAATCTTACGTCAGTGATGCGCTGGCCGTGTTCTTGTGCTAATTTGAATCTTATGTTGCTAAGTGCTTTCTCTTTAGACACTGCTTGTGTTGTTTTGTTTATTTCTTGTTGTCTTCCTCTTATTGACATCGGTCCTTTGTATGCGTATGTTTTTAATTCTGTTGTGGAATGTATCCATTTTTTCATGTTTTGTTCTCCTTGTATTAGTCTGTGTCTAAGTGACATTTGTAATGGTTACTATAATCATACTGTATTTTACATTCATCTGTTGGGAGTATCCCGAAATCAAGTTTGATTTGATTTATTATTCGTTCGTCATCTATGTTAGGGTTTAGGAATATTGTTGCTCTTCCTAGTCTGTCCCAATCTACTCTTCCTCTAGGGTAGTAGTCGAATTTTCTTTTTGTACCTTTTGGTTTAAGGTCTTCCCACAATCTTTTGTGATTGTATGTATCTCCTGATTTTGCTATTCCGTCTGTTGTATCTGCTGAACCGAAGGGATAGCTGAGAAGTTCATCTTCATCATCTATGTACCAGAAAATTCCATTTCTAGATTCTTTAGCTGCTTGTATACACCTTTTCATCTTAATCTCTCCTTACTCGTGAAACGAAATCAAAACAATAGGTCTACTGTCGTTTTTAAATGTTTTAGTTAAGTCTATCTTCATGTAGATTTTGAAGTTGCCGATTGATCCTCCGTTAGGTAAGTCTATTTCTTTCTCTACATTAAACACTAATAGTTCATTTCCAGGTTCTTTATCTGAGTAACTAAAGGTTTTGTAAGGTGTTGTTATTGTGCATTCTTCTACAGTTAATTGATGCAAAATGTATGCGTAGTCCTTAGGTCCTAAATTTAAGTCATGAAGTTCTGCAAAGTTCTTTTCAGGTTCGTCGTATCTGTAGAACGGGCCTTGTACTCTTTTATGTTGTTTGAGCATTTCTAGTATTTTTGCTACATCTGTTTCGTCTAAGAAGACTTTGATTCCACCTGACATTAAATCTTCTGGATTTAATCTATACATCTGAGCTAAGTCCTTCTTTTGTTTTCTTGTGAGAAGTTCTGGACTAAACTGATTGATTCTGTAAATTGTATACAAGTCTTCAATTTCTGCTATTTCGTCTTTACTAAGTTCTAACAAGTCCCTGTCTGTGCAATCTTGGTAATAAGAAGTTGTATAAGAAACACCAAAGATGTCGTCTTTAGTATCAATATCGTCAACATAATATACTGCAGCTATGCTATCAAACAAATCTGTGAAATGTATTTCTGCAAGTATTGATTCTTTACTATGTATCCATTTCTTCACCGTAACCAACTCCTCTAAGTCAATTTCCGTAGAAGTTGACTAAATTGTAATCTCTACAGACCAAATTTGTAATGTTGCTTGTTACAATTATATTATATGATAAATATATGAAAAAGTCAAGTATTATTTTGACATTTATCTAGCCACTTCATTTCAAGATCTTTGTACCTTCCAGAATGCTTGTAACATTCGTAAACATATTGTGCTACATCTTCTGGAATATTTTTAGAATACACAAAAACATGCCCTTTACAACAGCTTACATGACTACATGCATATATGATAGCTGAAGATGTCACTCCTGCCCATTCGCTAGCACTACGGCTGCCTTCGAACTCGATATTCTCGTCTAAACATGTAATAGGAGTAGTTTGTAGCCCCTTATTCCATGTTGGCTTTCCTAAGAGAGCTTTCCGCACATTATCAATTGCTTCGGGGCTACGCTTCTTGCCCTTTAATGATTCGCTTATCTTTTTCTTAGCTTCTTCGGAATGATGTTTACCATACATTGGATTACCCGAACCTTTTCGTGATTCACTCATTGCAGCAGCTAGCTCTTTAGGAAATGGCTTACCTTTGTTAGCAGCGCTGATGCGTTGAAGCCTAGTGCCATAAGTCATATTATATTCAAATGTGCACCATTCTAGATTATTAACATTGTTATTGCAAGGGTGTTCGTCTTTATGGTTAACTTGAGGTAGATTGTCAGGATTAGGTAGAAAGGCTTGTGCTACAAGCCTATGAACAAGATAGTACTTAGTTTGCCCTCCTTTACTCAACGCAACTGTAGTATATCCGTCATCATCACTGCTACTCGACAAGATTCTGCCTTTAAGTGTTTTATGACTATAGCTTCCCCAACGATTTAACTGAGAAATTTCTCTGTCTAATGATCTAACTTGTCCTGTATTAGACACCTGGTACATGCCTTCATATCCTGGAATGTCCTTCCAAATCTCTTCCATATCAATCATCCTTTCTGCCATAAATAAAGCACCGCTTCTTTCAGTTGTGTTAGAAATCGCCAGAACTCTAACCTGAAGCAGTGCTTATTATCACAATATTAGATTAACATCAACTTAATTGGATAGAATTCTGGCTGTGCTTATTAAAGGTTGATAATATGCAGAATTTAGATTAGTTATCTGCATGTGCATCTATATAAGCCTGTCCAGTACCATTCTTCTCCCAATTTTTTACAATTCTGAATGCAACAGGTGATAATACAACCTCAGCGAGTAACTCTACTGCACCGCCGATTATAGCTGTACCTAAGCATCCTACTATTGGCAATGGAGCTGTCTTCCATACCATAGGTGCAAATATTGTATAAGCAAGCCAGATAAACAAGAAGTTATCTATAACCTGTCCAACAAATGTTGAAACGAAAGACCTAGAATAAAATTCTACTGCACTAGTTTTATTAAATAGCTTGCCGATTGCAGCATTGATAAGTGAATTAGCTACTCCGGAAGCTACGAATGCAACTGTGCTACTCAATACGATAAACCACACTGCTCCAAAAATGTAATTAAAATGAGTGTAATCGTCAGAAGACGGAATAGCCGCTACTAAAGCTAATAGCCCTACTGCAATTAAATTGCCTATTGCAGATAAGACATTAAGCATGATGGAAGCGCGTGCACCAAATCGTTTTGTTGTAGTATCCATGCATAAAAACGGAATTGCAGATAAAATGAAACCTCCTGTGAAAACAGCGTCTCCGATGTGAAAGATGATTTTGCTTGCCATGAGATTCATCAAGCATGTGCAACATACAAAAATTGTTGTTACTAATGCAGGTACATTGTTGAGAAGCAATTTGTAATCCTTAAGGATTGATTTGATTTTTGACATATTACATGTCCTCCTTTGAAAATTAGTTTTTATTTGTAAACCGCAGGATTTCGTCAAAGTATATTACGAACTGCGGGAGTTACCAAAGTATATGTTGGTCTATTCTATTTAAGGTTACTGTGCAGGTTGAGATTATTTTTTACCTAAATGTATCACGTTGTTGAGGAACTCAGCCAATCCTTCTTCATCTTCTAGCTCTTTCTCTTTACCTTCTAAACAACAAACAAAAGCTGATCCGTGTTTGGTTGCTAAATCAGTAAATTCACTGCCCGGTAGCCTATCTACAGATCTTACCTCTGTTCCGTCTGTAAATACGTATCTCCAGCTGTGCTTAATTGCATCTTTTGTTTCACTCATTTTCTTATCTCCTTTCCTAGTAATATTATAAGCCCTTTACTTCAGTTTGTCAAGCAATTTCTGAAGAATTTTCTTCAATTGCTACGGGCTTATCGCTGTTACGCTTTCTCCATTCTTTGTGAAAGCTGTTTTCATACTGATAATGCTTATCAACATAAGGTATATTTTCCCAGATGATTCTGATTATTCCTGCTTCTTTGAATACTTCTAGCACTTTTCTATCTCTCAGGTCTTTAGGTATGCTTGTAGGTGTACATTCGTATCCACTGAAGTATGGGTCTACTTTTATTCCGTCTGGAACTACTATGTTAGGGCACAGCCATAACTTTGTTCCAGTTGCGTTATACTTTTCTTTAACACATTCTAAGATTGTCATATTGCGCCTCCTGAATATTTTTCTAGAAAATCGTCAAATTTAATTTGAGGAGTTATAGGCTCTTCTTGGAATTGTAATACGCTATCTAGTTCAGATAAGAATAATCTTCCGTCATCTGCAAATGCTATATCTAGTATGCCCTTAGTGTCGAGATTTAATCTAGCCTTAACTCCGTCTATTAATCTTGCTAATCCTTCTTTTCTGTCATCTATGAATTTCCAATATATCTGACAGTCTAGATACATTGAAACTAATTCTCTAATCAGCCATTCACACGCTACTTCGTAAGGAAGTGCATCTTCATCTACAAACTTAAACATGACTTCTTCGGAAATACTTATGTTAGTATAAAACATATCTAGGTTCAATTTAGCATCAGTTTCTTTTCTACGTTTCATTGTTTGACCTAATGATTTTTCATTGTTGAACCAAGCATAAGTGCAGAAATGCTCAAATGTAGGTGCTAAATTATATTTGATTAAATTGCAAGCAATAAGTGCTGTGAAGTAGTTGTCTTCTTGATATTTGATATCTTGCTTATGATGTAAATCGCATTTTCTATAGAACTTGTCCATGTTGAAGAACTTGCCGTGCAAGAATGGTAAGATATCATACTTTTCTATCTGTGTGTTACCTTCTTCATCTACTTGACGTATTCCGCAACAGATGTATTCTGGATTATCTTTTTCTTCAATTACTCTTCTTAATTCCTGTATTCCTTCTGGTATTAAGTAATCGTCATGATCTACAAAAGTAAGGTAAGTTCCAGTTGCTTTACTTGCGCCTATCTCTCTACTATTTGATGGACTACCGCAATTATGATCTGTTCTGTACTGCGAAATATCTAGTTTATCTGAATACTGAGCTACAATATCATCATAGTTATCGTCAGAACAATCATCTACTAATATAAGCTCTATGTCCTCCATCTCGCAATCTACTACGGACTGTATGAGGTGCGGTAAATATTTAGAGCTATTATAGCAAGGGACTACAACTGAAAGAAAAGGTTTTTGTTTACTCATGTTTGTTTTCTTCTCCTTATTTAGAATTCAATATCAGAATCTTCGGAATCATCGATAAGTGATAAATCGGAAGAGTCAGGTTGTGCGTTTCCAAATGATATTGTAGGTGCTGAAATCTGTGGTGATGCTGCTGCAGGCGAAGGTGTTGAAGATGAATCGTCGTCTACTCCTCCCGGTATATATTGCAGCTGACCTGTGTTAATATCCCAGGCATAAGAAAATACAGGAGTTCTGTTATCAGCCATTCTGGATTTCAGTAGTCCAATATCTAGAACATGCTTTTCAAAAATCTGTCTTATACCAAAGGCCTGTGTTGCAATACGACAAGGTTGGTCAGAACCTTCTGCATTATACAATGTAGGAATACTTTCACCTTTGTCATCTTTGTTTTTAACTTCTCGGTTAGCCTGCATTACTAATACAACCGCGCATCCGTATTTCTTACTTAATGTAAACAATCCTGTTGCGATATTTTTGTATTTCTCCTGGTCTCGAGTTGAATTGAAATCATCGCGCATGTAGGAAATACCATCTATGATTAAAAGTTTTATTCCATGCTTCTTGACAAATGGTTCAAGCGTTCTTACGGAAACTCCATCTGGAAAATCTTTATCTTCAATAACGAATGCAGATGTTTCTTGCTGTTTAGTATCTTTCAAATAAGCATAATATTCTTGTGAATAATCTCCTCTGAATAGCTTACTATTTTCAAAATGGCTCCTCCAAGTATCGAATCGTGTACCAAGATAAGCAGCTTGCATCTCAGGTGAATAATACGCTACTGGAAACCCATTCTTTTGCGCAGACTCCATCATCTTGGTGCAGCACCAGCTTTTGCCAGAATTAGTTCTAGCAATGATAACTAGCAATTCTTCTACTGTGCTTAGTCCTCCATACATGAGTTTATCAATTTCAGGAAAACCTGTTGGTATTCTCTGCTGCTTGCTAAATTCCAATATTTGATCTGCACGCTTATCTGCTTCTTTTACAATATCCATCGGCTTGTTGTCAGAATCCATGTTAGCTTTATCATACTGCATGCCGATATATCGCCAAGCGTCTTTTACATCTCCGTCACCTAAG
>Ga0326513_10002244_pt1 | contig 14323 bp, 16 predicted proteins | sample 2_2465_0518_D_FD_203654 | JGI IMG/M metagenome (GOLD analysis project Ga0326513, IMG submission 203654) | Bovine rumen microbial communities from UC Davis, California, United States - 2_2465_0518 | ecosystem: Host-associated > Mammals > Digestive system > Stomach > Rumen | place: USA...
GAGTTGAACAAACTTCGAAGCCTTTTTTATTCCTATTTTATGTTAAATTATGCAGGTGCGCCATCACTTGCGAAACTTTAGATTATAATAGAAGAAACTTCTAAGTTTTATTTTATGAAATACCTGTTAGCTGCCATTGATATTGATGGCACATTATCAAATTCAAACAAAGAGTTGTCTGGATATACAGTATCCACCATAATTAAAGCCCAGAAACGTGGCTTGAAAATAGTTATTGCATCAGGTCGTCCAACTCATGGTTTGGCTTATTATGCGGACTTACTCCAGATTTATGATTATGGAGGTTACATCATGGCTTATAATGGTGGACAGATTACAGATTTCTCAACTGGAAAATGTATCTACAATCAACCATTATCAGCAGACGCTATAAAAGCTGCCATAAGTCTCGCACGCGAGAATAAGGTTACGATTATTGCGTATAGTGAAACGGAAATCTTAACTGAAACACCAGATGATGCTTATATACCAAAACTCTCGCGTAATAATAGAATGCCTATAAAAGGTGTAGATGATTTTCTAAAGGAAGCATTAGAGATGAACCCTGCACCAGTTAAACTATTATTATCATGCCCACCAGAGAGGATAGAAGAGGTGGTGAGAGTTTTCAAAGAAGGGTTAAAAGGTATTATAGATGTCTTTAGAAGCGCAGATACATTTGTTGAACTTGTTCCCAAGGGTATAGATAAAGGCTCCTCGTTATCAATATTAGGTAGTCATTTAAATATTCATCCTGACCAGATGATTGCGTTTGGAGATGAATCAAATGATATATCTATGCTAAAATATGTAGGCATGGGTGTTGCAGTAGTTAATGCTACAGAGCCTGCAAAGGCTGCTGCAGATCTTATAACTATGTCTAATAATGAGGATGGTGTTGCACATGTTATTGATATGATGTTGTAGTCTAATCCTCTCTCAGAATAAGATAGTCCTTAAACAGGTTTGATATGAATCAAAACAAGATTCTTGAACAATTTCACTATTTCAATATCCATGCTGATGTTGACTCGATTTATGGAAATTGGGCGGTATCAACCGATGGAGATGTAGTGAATTGTCTTTATCCATACGCTATCCTTGCTATCCATTTCAAGGATGTAGATTGGATGGAGAAGATGAAAACGAAGGTGTGGTTTCGTCCAGAATGCGAAGAAGCTTTAAGTCAAGCTTTGACTAGAGCTAATGAAATAATAAAGTAAAAATGTCGCGAGACATGATATAAAAATCGTTATGCATGGGCGGGGAACCCGCTGGGTCTCTCATAAAAATTAAAGGTTCAATAATCCGACGGGCCCGCCCTTTTTTCAAATAATTCATAATGAAGACATTCAACTTACACTTTGATGGATCATGGTCAGATAGCATAAGAGAAGAACTCCCAGAATATAGCGGTGTCTATCTTGTGTACAGAGGTAATTTGGATCGTGGTAGTTTCTTATGTCGTGAGATTATCTATATTGGCCAAGCCGAGAATATCCGTTCGCGCCATAAGAAGCACGAAAAAAAAGAATTGTTTTTGGCGAAGCTATGTCCAGGCGAAGTGCTATTCTATTCATGTGCGCCTGTTGCTAAAGCAGACTTAGACAGAGTAGAGAATGCTCTTGTTTTTGAAATGCATCCTAAGCTGAACGATAAACTCACTGAAACTTTTCCATACGAAACAACGACAGTAGTTTCAGAAGGACAATGTGCTTTGTTGAAGAAGCAATTTACTGTTGAAAGAAAAGATTAATAATCCTAAGATATGAAAGGAATAGTACTTGCTGGTGGTTCCGGCACTCGCCTTTACCCTATTACAAAGGGTGTGAGCAAGCAATTGCTGCCTATTTATGACAAACCGATGGTGTACTATCCCATCAGCGCATTGATGCTGGCTGGCATCAGGGATATACTCATTATATCTACTCCTTACGACTTGCCAGGATTCAAACGCCTGTTGGGTGATGGTAGCGACTATGGTGTACATTTTGAGTATGCTGAGCAGCCTTCACCTGATGGCTTGGCGCAAGCATTCATTATCGGTGAGAAGTTCATAGGCAAAGACTCTGCTTGTCTTGTTTTGGGCGACAATATCTTCTATGGTGCAGGTTTCACCAAGTTGCTTCGCAATGCGGTCGAGGATGCTGATAAAAACGGTAAGGCAACTGTGTTCGGCTATTGGGTATCAGATCCAGAACGTTATGGTGTAGCAGAGTTCGATAAAGAGGGTAACTGCCTATCCATTGAAGAGAAACCCAAGGAGCCCAAGAGCAACTATGCCGTTGTTGGTCTTTACTTCTATCCCAATAAGGTGGTGGATGTTGCGAAACACATCAAGCCTTCTGCCCGTGGGGAGTTGGAGATCACAACAGTCAATCAGGAGTTCTTGAATGATGGCGAACTGAAAGTCCAAGTCTTTGGTCGTGGTTTTGCCTGGCTTGACACTGGTACTCACGATTCTTTGGCTGAGGCCAGTACCTTTGTTGAGGTCATTGAGAAACGACAGGGCTTAAAGGTCGCTTGCCTTGAAGGTATCGCTTATCGCAATGGCTGGATTAGTGAAGAGCGTATGCGCGAGATAGCAAAACCCATGCTGAAGAACCAGTATGGCCAGTACCTGCTGAAGGTGATTGACGAAATGAAAGAGGACATCAACAGTGGAACGCTGGAACATGTTTAAAAGAATAAGAGAATGGCAACAATTGATGACGCAAAAATTGTAGAACTGCCCAAGTTCTTGGATGCAAGAGGCAACCTGTCTTTTGCTGAGAACAATATGCAGATTCCTTTTGAGATAAAACGAACATATTGGATCTATGATGTACCCGGCGGTGAAAGTAGAGGCGGTCATGCATATTTAAAGAACAAAGAATTTATAATTGCCCTGTCTGGCGCTTTCGATGTGATAGTTGACGATGGTCAGCAGAAAAAGAAATATACGCTCAACCGCTCCTATTATGGTTTATATGTTCCTGCGGGATTATGGCGCGAGATAGAGAATTTCTCTACTAATTCTCTTGCCTTGGAATTTGGTTCTGAGCACTATAGCAAAGAGGATTATATTCGCAAATATGACGAATTCTTAAAATTGAAGAGCGATGGCAAAATATAATGTTTTTGACTGCTCTATCATAGAGTTGGATAAGCATCATAGCGATCGTAAGGGAAACCTTACTGTCGTAGAGAATGGTGAAACGTTACCATTCGATGTGAAGCGTGTTTATTATCTGTATGATGTTCCGGGTGGCGAAAACCGAGGTTCCCATGCTCATAGAGAATTGGAACAATTGATTATTGCGGCTTCAGGTTCTTTTACCGTGACATTAGATGATGGTAAGCGCAAACGTACTTTTTTCTTAAATAGGCCATATCAGGGCTTGTATGTAAAGCCTGGCATGTGGCGCGATTTGGAAGATTTCTCTTCTGGTGCAGTGGCAATGGTATTGGCTAGTGAGGTATATAAGAAAGAGGATTATATACGTGATTACGAAGAGTTTATAGAATTTAGAAATCAAGAATAATATGAATCAGTCAGTTTTAGGATTATATTATGAAGAGTTTGAAGAGGGTGCAGAAATTAAGCATGCCCTTTCCAAAACCATATTCGAGAGTGATAACAATTTCTTTTCGCTCTTAACAATGAACCACCATCCGGTTCATACTAACGTAGATTATGCCAGCCATAACCAGCATGGGCAGCCACTTGTAGTTGGTACTCTAGTCTTTTCACTGGTTGTTGGCATGACAGTTCCCGATATTAGTGGTAAGGCAATTGCCAACTTAGGTTATGAGGATATTAAGCATCTGGCTCCAACCTTTATTGGAGACACGATATATGCACGTACTCGTATCATTAGCAAGCGGGAGTCAAAGTCGAAACCTGACCGTGGTATTATCTATGTTGAAACCATTGGTTACAATCAACGAGGAGAGGATGTTATCTCCTTCCGTCGTAATGTTCTTGTTAAGAAAAGAGATATAAATAAATAAGGAAATGGAAGAAAATTATTTGATGCGCAGTTTGATGTTTGTGCCTGCGCATAACCCAAAGTTGCTCGATAGTAGCCTGCGTAGAGATGCAGACGTGTTGCTGCTTGATATTGAGGACTCGGTCCCCGTTGTAGACAAGCAGCAGGCTCGCGATAACATCAAAGAGTTTGTCACAAGGCCAGAAGCACAGGGAAAATTGATTTTCCCACGTGTCAATGATCGTGAGAGTGGGGAACTATTAAAAGACCTCTATCAGCTCACTATTCCTGGCATAACAGGATTCATGTATCCTAAGAGCACCAAAGAAGAAGATGTTTATTTCGTAGGTAAGCTTCTTGAAACTATCGAGTACGAGAAGCATATTCCTGTAGGCACATTCAAACTCATTCCTTTAATTGAGACAGCTGGAGCAATTGTTGAGATAAAGGAGATATGCACTGCTTGCAATAGAGTTATTGCTGTTGCATTCGGTTGCGAGGACTATGTGACAGACCTCGGAGGAAAACATGATCCAGAAGGCCAGAGTATCTTCTATGCACGCAATGCCATTGTAAATGCTGCTCGTGCAACAGGAGTATTACCAATAGATACTGTACATATTAAGGTTCATGACCTTGAAGATTTGGAGAAGAACCTTATTCTCGCCAAGAATCTTGGCTTTGAGGGTATGTTGGTTCTGAATCCAAAAGAGTTGCCTTTGGTCAACCAATATTTCGCTCCATCAGAGGAAGAAGTAGCTTGGGCTGAGGAGATGGTACAACTGACAGCAGAGGCAAAGGCTGAGGGTAAGGGCGTTGCAGTTAAGGAAGGCAAGTTTATCGGTCCTCCCATGCTGAAGATGGCTGAGAAGATTTTGGCAAAACATAAGAAAATAATTAGCAAATTATAATAAGAGTAATCCTACTATGAGTAAGAAAGTAGTTATTATAGGTGGAGAGGGTAATGGTGGAGTTATTGCCTCTTGTATAGAAGATAATCGCAATCGATTTGGCGACCTTGAATGGGAGGTTGCGGGTTTTTTGAATGACTTTGAAAAAGAGGTTGATGGTTTCCCCGTAATAGGTAAGCTGGAAGACTTGCCTCGATTGCTGGAAACCACGGACTATTACTTCTCGTGGGCCATTCATCTTGTAGGTCGTAATTACAAGACAGCAGAGATGTTTGCTGCTGCCAATATCCCAGAAGATAGGCTTGCTACGATTGTACACAAGACTGCATTCATTGGTAAAGGTGCAACACTTTGCCCAGGTGCCTTTGTGATGTACAACTGCTATATAGGCCCCAATGCTCATATTGGTAAGTGTAGCCTTGTGATGGCAAATTGCAGCATAGGACATGATACGTATATAGATGATATTTGCCATTGCTCTGTAGGAGCTATTATGACCGGTTATTCCCGTTTGAGCTATTGCTCCGATTTGGCAGTTGGCTCAACTTTGATTGCTTACAAAGTGGTGGGTAAGTATTCAATGGTGGCAGCAAATGCAGTGGCCACCAAAGATGTTCCAGAAGGCGAAATTTGGGCAGGTACACCTGCTAAACTTTTAAAGCCGATGAGTAAAGATTAACATAGAATCAGTAAGATTATGAATATACCTTTTCTTTCATTAAAGGACGTAACAGCTCTTCATGGAGCTGAGATTAATGAGGCTGTAAGCCGTGTTGTGAATGGAGGTTGGTACCTCCAAGGTAAAGAGAATGAGCAGTTCGAACAGCACTACTCAGAGTTTATTGGCACAAAATATACTATTGGCTGCGCCAACGGTCTAGATGCACTTATATGGATATTCCGAGCATACATCGAGATGGGCATAATGCAGCCAGGTGATGAGGTGATTGTACCTGCTAATACCTACATTGCCACCATCTTGGGTATCACTGAAAACGGTTTGGTGCCTGTACTTTGTGAGCCAAAACCCAATACATTGGAAATTGATGATGACTTGATTGAAGGGTTGATTACTCCAAAGACTAAGGCGATAGCCATTGTGCATCTGTATGGCCGTATCGCTTATACAGAAAAGATTGGCGAACTTTGCAAGAAATACAATCTTAAATTGGTTGAGGACTGTGCTCAGAGTCATGGTTGTAAGTTCACTGATGGTAGAGTAACAGGAAGCATTGGAGATGCTGCAGGTCATAGCTTCTATCCTGGCAAGAACCTTGGCGCTCTTGGTGATGGTGGTGCAGTTACCACCAATGACCCTGAGTTGGCTGCTGCAGTACGCGCTTTGGCCAACTATGGTTCACAGAAGAAATATGTGTTTAAGTATGCAGGCCGTAATAGTCGTTTGGATGAGATTCAGGCTGCAGTACTAGATGTTAAGTTGAAGTACCTGGTAGAGGATAATCAGCATCGTAAAGAAGTCGCTCATTACTACTATGAGCATATCAATAACCCACTGATTTCCTTGCCTGACTTGCTGCCTGATGAGCAGAATGCATACCATCTGTTCCCAATCGTCGTAAAAGGCAAGGAGAATCGTGATAGACTGCATGATTATCTTGATGAGAATGGTGTTGGTACTGTTTGTCATTATCCTATTGCGCCCCATAAGCAGGAGTGTTATGCCAAGGAAGCATGGAATGTACCTCAGTTGAGTTTGCCTATCACAGAACGATTGGCTGATGAGGAATTGAGTTTGCCTATTGGACCGGCAATAGATATTAATGAGGTGAAAGTCGCTGTAGGCCTAATTAATGCCTTTAGAGGCTAATTGCGTAATCGGTCGTAATTGGCTAAATCAATATTTCTTGATGGAAGAAAAACAAATTAAACAGTCTGAACGCAGCCGTTACCGTAGCAGTTTCGGAGCAACCTTACTATTCTCAGGTGTGCAGATATACCAAATCTTGATAAGGATTATTAAGTCTAAGTTTATGGCTGTTTTAATAGGTCCTGTTGGTTTTGGTATTTCGTCGCTACTACGGTCTACTACTGATACGATTTCGGTCATTACTAATTTGGGACTCAATACAAGTAGTGTAAAGACTATAGCAAGTGCAAACAGGGAAGGTGATAAAGATTTGCTGGCAAAGCATATAACTGTCCAAAGAAGGTTAATATGGTTGACCGGCATAATAGGAATGTTGATATGTGCCATTTTCGCACCTTTATGGAGTGATTTATCTTTTGGAAATAGTGCATACGTTTGGGCATTTGTGGCTGTGTCTACAATTGTTCTGTTTGACCAATTGAATAAGGGCGAGTTGGCTTTGTTGCAGGGTATGCAACAAAGAAAGAAACTCGCAAGAGCTAATATCTGGGGACAAACACTTAATGCTATTGTAACAATTCCTCTTTATTATATATATGGAGTTGATGCAATTGTCGCATCGTTAGTTTTGGGATCCTTAATTGCTTTGATAATTTCGTTTTCTTTTTCCAGGAAAATGGATGTAGGTAGAGTACATTTGTCATGGAAAGAAACATTTGTTATTGGGCATGAGATGGTCAAATTGGGCTTTTTTTTAAGTTTACAGTCCATTATGACCATGATAACCATCTGGATCATTCGGAATTATATAAATTCTATTGGTGGATTGGAGGAGGTGGGACTATATAGTGCAGGAACAGCAATCATTGGCAGTTATATAGGATTAGTTTTTTCGGCAATCTCTACAGACTATTTCCCTCGTTTAGCATCGGTAAAGAACAATGAGGAATTAAATCTTGTTGTACATACACAGGCTGAATTAACTATTTTGCTATTAGCGCCATTAATTGTGGCTTTTCTTGTTTTTATAAAACCCGTTATCGTTTTTTTGTATAGTGATAAGTTCCTGCCGATTGAATATATGATGTATTGGGCAGTTGGGGGCGTGCTAGTACAAGCAATGGCGTGGGCAATATCACATACATTGCTTGCAAAGGCGAAACCATCATATTTCTTTTTTAATGAATTGATAGTTACTGCATGGGGGTTACCTGTTAAACTATTATGTTATAATTATTGGGGATTGGCTGGATTTGGGATGGCAACAGTAATAGTATATTCATTATATTTAGTCCAAGTTTTATTTCTTACAAATAAACTTTTTGGCCTTTTATATAATTCATCGTTATGGAAATTGTTTGTATTATTAAATATACCTGTTTTGTGTACAGTTTTTTTAAAATATGTTTTTGATGAATCATTGGGGTATTTATGTGGAGGAAGTATATTTATAATTACTAGCATTTATTCTATTATTAAATTGAATCAGAAGTTAGGTTTAAGAACACTTTTGGAGAGTAGACTAAAGAAATAATGCTCTGATAAAAACAATTCGTCATGGAAAAGAATAAATTTCAGTATTTACCTTTTTTAGCGGCTGCTTTGCTGTTTTTATATATAGATCCCTATTTTATGTGGAAGATTCATAATGGAACGCATCTATATGAAATCTTTAATTTGTTTCTTTTATTTATCTTTGTCAAATATATAGATATTAGGAATAGGGTAGGGCTATTTATATTGTTTATTTTAATTCTATTATATGTTCCTTTTTCTCAAGGTAAGAACCATAATGTCTATATACTTACTATGTCACTTTGTGCTATTCCTTTTATAAATAAAAATAAGGCAATCATTACATATGATTATTTTCTTACCATATATTCTGTTATTATATCAATTTCAGGTATTGTGTGGCTGTTATCGTTAGTCGGACTCATCCCTTCTATGGGAATGATTGAACCCTTAAACAAACTTAAAAGCTATAATTACATCGAATACCCATTTTTGGTTGTCACAAATTCGAGTGCCTATTATCGTTTTAATGGACCATTTGACGAGCCAGGTGTGGTTGGCACGATGAATATCTTAATATTAACAATTAGCAAGTATAATCTACGCGATAAACGTTTGTGGCCGATTCTTATAACAGGATTCTTTTCATTTTCATTCTTTTTTTATGCAATGATACTTGTATACTATTTGTTTGTCCCTCTTGTTAAGAAAAACAGCAAAAAGTCTTTCCTTATAACTTTTGTTATTATTGCACTGATTATTCTTACATATAATAATGCCTTCTTCCATGATATGATATGGAGTAGATTTGAATGGGATGATTCAAACGGTAAGTTGGCTGGCGATAATCGTGTAACAGATGCAGCTTGGCTTTTGTTTTATTCGACTTTTATGACAAAAGAATTCTTTTGGGGGGTGAATAATTATTCATTATATGAGGCTGATTTTTATTCTTATGCTTCTATTGTATTGCCACTACTAAAGTATGGAGTTGTGTTTGTCGGATCTTATATTCTATTTTTTGTATGGTATGGATATACTAACAAAAAAAGATTGATTGATTATGTTCTTTTCTTACTCGTTTTTGTGGGAACAATTTACCAACGCCCGTTCCTAACAGAACCAGAGTTTATTTTTTGTTTTTCCTTAATGGCAGCAAATATTATCTCCAATGAAGATTCCAATGTGAATATACAAACAAGACAGTTTCATGTGCAGAAACATAAGAGCAACATTTTTCATTAATCTTATGCAAATTTGAATACGGTCCTTTTTTGTTGTTATGTATGTAAAAAGTTTGCTTAGCATAGTTACTCTTTGAAAGTTAGATGAATAAATTATCTGTTTCGTATATAAATCGATTAAGCGCTAAGTTGGAGAAATTTGCAGCTGAAAGCGTAAGGCATAATAATCTCAATAGGGCTTTGAGATTGTTAAAAACTCTTTCTTATTTACGTTATACTTTTTATCTGGGTATAAAAAATGATTTTATAGAAAATAATATTATAAAACTTGCTCAACATATAAAAAAATCAAACTTCACATATAACAAAGTCAAGAAATCAATCGTTATTATTGACGAGATAAATGCTGATTATATTGGGCTGATGATTCAGTATTTGTCAGCACTTGTATCAGGTGGTTATCATATTTTATATATTTATGAGCAGCGGGAGCATCGTGGAGCTGTACGCGAGTCTCTGATGCAAACTCTCCAGTCTTATGAAAAAGCACGATTAAGACTGATACCTTCGAGCATTAACGGGCTTCATAAATCACAGTGGATATATAATGAAATTTGTGCATTTGGATCAAAAAACATCTTAATGCATTTCGGAGAGTGGGCAATTGAAGAGTGTGTAGCATGTACTGCCTTGCCAGAATGTTGTAATAGATATCGTATTAACATAGCAGATCATTGTTTTTGGGCTGGGGTGTCATGCGTTGATTATACATACGAATTCCGTCATTATGGCGCTAACCTATCATATAAAGAAAGGGGGGTAAAGCAAAGCCAAATCATTTACATTCCTTTTTATCCAGTTATGAAAGAGGTTTCTTTTAAAGGATTCCCGGAAGAATGCGTCGGAAAATTCATCTTTCTAACAGGCGGGTCTTCTTATAAAATTGTTGATGAGAATTTGACTTTTTTTAGATTATGTAAGTATATTCTTGATAAATGCCCTAATTCGATTATTTTGTTTGCCGGTTCCGATGGCAAGGATAATAGCTTTTTGTCAAATGGTATAGAGCAGTATGGTTTGCAGGGTAAGATTCTTCCTATTGGTTATCGGAATGATATTTTAGAGGTATTCCGTCATTGTGATGTGTTTATAAATACCTACCCTGTTAGCGGGGGGCTTATGTGTCAATATGCTGCTCAATGCTCTAAACCAATTATCAATTTTAAAAATGACCAAGTAGAAGAATGTATTGCTCAGAAAAAAAGATGTAATTTTACGTGTTGTTCAGAGGATGAATTTAAAAATGAGGCTTTTAAATTATATTGTGATTCTGAATATAGAAAGACTAGAGGTACAATATTACACGATGCAGTGGTTTCAAAAGAAGAATTTGAAAATGCATTTCTATCATTTATTGAAACTGGAGAAAGAAAATTTAAAATTGATTGGAATGAGAATTTTGTACCCAAAGTGTTTAGTACTAATAATGTAATTGATTTCTATAATAAAAAGTTAACAGGTTTTTATTATAATTTATTTCGCCTTTTAGGCGTTGATTTTATAAAGTTGATGCCTGGAGAATTATTTTTACTTGTTTTTTCTGGTGTTAAAATAAAGATTAAAAAGTTAATTAAAAGAATGGTTTGATATACAGCATAAAGCTGATAGCCCCTAAACAGATATACTATATATATTGAGTTTTGAGTAAATAAAAAAGATTATAATATTATATTTATGACAAAGAAAGAAGAATTGAAAGCTCAGATCTTAGAGCTTACGCGTGAGTATTATAGGGAAGTGCATGGACAAGCTAAGGAGTTTATCCCAGGCAAGACCAAGGTGAACTACGGTGGTCGTTATTTTGACGATGCTGAGATGGTAAATCTGGTTGATTCATCTCTGGATTTCTGGCTGACAGCCGGACCGTGGGCGCACAAGTTCGAAACCCGCTTTGCCAAGTGGTTGGGTGTGAAGTACTGTTCTCTTTGTAACAGTGGTTCTAGTGCCAATCTGCTTGCATTTAGTGCGTTAACTGCTCATGAGTTGGGTGACCGTCGCATCAAACGTGGTGATGAGGTAATTACCGTTGCTGCAGGATTCCCGACCACAGTTGCTTGCATTGTGCAGTTTGGTGCAGTGCCCGTATTCGTTGATATGAGCATAGAAGAGAGCAATCTCGATACTACTCAGTTGGAGGCTGCTCGTAGCCCCAAGACCAAGGCTGTGATGGTGGCTCACTCATTGGGTAATCCTTTTAACCTTGAGGCTGTTGTTGCTTTCTGTAAGAAGCACAACCTCTGGCTGGTTGAGGATAACTGTGATGCACTGGGTTCAGAGTATTTCATTGATGGCGAATGGAAAAAAACTGGTACTATTGGTGACATTGGTACAAGTTCATTCTATCCTCCTCACCACATGACCATGGGCGAGGGTGGTGCTGTTTACACCAATAATCGTGAGCTGGATAAGTATGTGAAGAGCTTCCGTGACTGGGGGCGTGACTGCTGGTGCGTTGGTGGTGTAGATAACACGTGCGGTTGCCGTTTCACTGGTCAGTTCGGTAAACTGCCTCAGGGCTATGACCATAAGTATGTTTACAGTCATTTGGGCTATAACCTAAAGGCTACCGATATGCAGGCTGCTATCGGATGTGCTCAGTTGGAGAAACTTGACTTCATCGTTAGCCGTCGTCGTGAGAACTATCAGACCATGTATGATGGTTTGAAGGGAACTCCTGGTCTGTTGCTCCCTGAGCCTCAGAAGAACAGCAAACCCTCTTGGTTTGGTTTCTTTATCACTGTGAAGGAAGATGCTGGATATACTCGTAATGAATTGACAAGCTATCTGGAAGAGCATCAGGTACAGACCCGTAACCTCTTTGCCGGTAATCTGTTGATGCATCCTGCTTTTGAGGAATATGTAGAGGGTAAGGACTACCGTACTGTTGGTGACCTGCCTGTTACCACTAGCATTATGAAGAACTGTTTCTGGTTGGGTGTTTATCCTGGCATGACTCCTGAGAAGTTGCATTATATGATTAAAACTATCAAGGATTTTGTTGCTTCTAAAGCTAAGTAGTTTTATTAACATTAAATCTCCATAACATGAAAGTAGTTCTCTTGGCTGGTGGCTTTGGCTCCCGTATTTCTGAGGAATCCCAATTTAAGCCTAAACCGATGATTGAGATAGGTGGTATGCCTATCCTTTGGCATATTATGAAAGAATATGCATGGTATGGTCATAATGAATTTATCATCTGTGCAGGCTACAAACAGGAGTATATCAAGGAGTGGTTTGCCAACTATTTCATTCATAATAGTGACATTTCTTTTGATTTCCGAGAAGGGAAGAACGAGATGACGGTACACCATAGTCATCTGGAATCATGGAAAGTAACGGTTGTAGATACGGGTTATAATACTATGACAGGTGGTCGTATCAAGCGTGTACAGGAATACGTAGGTAATGAACCATTCTTCATGACCTATGGTGATGGTGTGTGCGATGTGAATATTAATAAACTCCTTGAATTCCATAAGAGCCATGGTAAGATAGCAACATTGACCGCTGTTAAAATGGCTCAGGAGAAGGGCGTCTTAGATATTGAAGGTGGAGCTGTTAAGGCTTTCCGTGAAAAGAATGCTAATGATGGTGCTCCTATCAATGCCGGTTATATGGTATTGGAACCTGCTATCTTTGACTTGCTGGATGGTGATAGTTGTATCTTTGAGCGTAAACCGCTTGAAACCCTTGCCGGTAAGGGCGAATTGATGTCCTATATTCATGAAGGCTTCTGGCAGTGCATGGATAACATCCGTGAAAAGAATATGCTCGAAAAACTTCTTGCAGAAGGAAAGGCTCCATGGAAACGCTGGGAGAGAGAAGTCCCCAAAGGATGTTAATAGCGGATCTTTCAAATATACACCCAGAAAAAGGACTTGGCAAAGAGTTGTTCTTGCAAGTGTCTTCCTTGGTTCCAATAGTCAATGTTGACCTATTGGTATATAATGAGAGAGGACATTTCCTTCTAACTTGGCGTGATGATCCTTACTGCGGCAGAGGTTGGCATATACCAGGAGGATGCATAAGATTTAAGGAAACTTGTGAGGCTCGAATTGAAAAGGTTGCACTTGAAGAACTTGGTATCAGACAAATCACGTTCGAGAAAGAACCCATTAAGGTTTTCCAGATTATAAATCATGAGCAACGGGATTTGAAAAACCAGAACGAAAGAGGGCATTTTATCACATTGGTTTATAAGTGTTATGCACCAAGTGATTTTAAAGTGTTAAATCAGAAGTTTAAAAAAGGAGAAGTAGGGTATATGAAATGGTTTGATCAATTGCCTGATGACCTCCTGAGTATTCAGTCATGTTATAGAGAAATAATCAAATGATAGACGTTTTCAACAACTTTTATAAAGGCAAGAAAGTCCTTGTAACTGGTCATACCGGTTTTAAGGGTAGTTGGCTCAGCATCTGGCTCCACGAGTTAGGTGCAGAGGTGGTAGGTGTAGGCCTTGAACCCTATAGTGAGAAGGACAACTTTGTTCTCTCTGGCATTGGCAAGAAAATCAAGGCTGATATCCGTGCAGATATTCGTGATGGTGAGAAGATGAAGGAAATCTTCGCTCAGTACCAGCCTGAGATAGTTTTTCACCTTGCTGCACAGCCCCTGGTTCGCCTCAGTTACGAGATTCCCGTTGAGACTTACCAGACCAACGTGATGGGTACCATCAATATCATGGAGGCCATTCGTGCATCGGATAGTGTGAAGGTGGGTGTGATGATTACCACTGACAAGTGTTACGACAATAAGGAGCAGATGAGGGGTTACAAAGAAGACGATCCTTTTGGAGGTTACGACCCTTATAGCAGTAGCAAGGGCGCTTGTGAGATTGCTATCCAGAGCTGG
>Ga0326513_10002245_pt1 | contig 14322 bp, 13 predicted proteins | sample 2_2465_0518_D_FD_203654 | JGI IMG/M metagenome (GOLD analysis project Ga0326513, IMG submission 203654) | Bovine rumen microbial communities from UC Davis, California, United States - 2_2465_0518 | ecosystem: Host-associated > Mammals > Digestive system > Stomach > Rumen | place: USA...
CGGAAGAGTTTGAAGCGCCAGAAGGTAAGAACGTTATCTACATTATGGAAGGCCAGAAGGGCAAAGAGAGTACGGGCGGCACGATGCGCCTAGGTAATTACCCAGCAGTGCTCGTGAAAGGCTCGAAGATTGCGGATATTTATGGTGAGACGAAGGTAACTGAACGCCATCGTCATCGTTATGAAGTGAATCAAAAGTTCATGAAATTTATCAACAAGGGTGGCTTAGTAGTGGCGGGCACTTCGCCGGATGGTGAATTGGTGGAATTTGTTGAAGCGCCAGAGTGTGATTATTTCGTAGCGACGCAGGCGCATCCAGAATTTCGTTCGCGCCCATACCGTGCACATCCATTGTTTGATGGTTTGATCAAGGCGGCTAGTAAGTAAGTAAAAAAGATGGCGGCTCTGCAGGGATAGAGCCGCCGATTGTGTGGGGGAATATACTTATTAGACTGGAAGAGCCTCTGTAACAGAGGGCGCCATCCTCTTGGACTAAGCCAGTCATAGATACGTTTCTATTATAGCACACTTTTACCGAAAATGCAAGAGCGTGGCAAAAATGAATAAAATCTTGCACGTTTCGTGCGCTTATGGTTATAATATAAAGTAAGTATTTTAAGGTTGATGTATTGGACATGTCGAAAGTAAAAAACAAAAAGACCTTGATTGCGCTTGGCGCTTCGCTAGCGGTGCTGGCGGTTGTTGTGACTTTTGCAATGAACTACACGGTTTTTCCATTCGTGAATAGTTTGACGATTGGCGGCGGATTCCAGACGGAATTCGTTGAGACTTTCGAGAGTCCGACGGATTGGAAGCCGTGCGACACGACGCCAAAGCTCGTAAAGGTTCGTAATACTGGCCAGATTGCGGCGCAGGTGCGTATTAAAGCGGACGAGAAATGGAAAGCGACTAATGGCTCTAAGCTTTCGCCAATTAAAGACAATATTAAGCTTGCCGAGATGACCTTCGCTAATAATGATTGGACGCTTCGCGATGGCTATTATTATCTAAATAGTTCTTTGGAGCCGAACCAAGAAAAAGAATTTATTACGGCTGTTACGTTTAACTGTGATGCTGATTTTGGCGAGATGGTGATGTGCGATGGCTCTGGCAATTGTACTTCGTCGGCCGACCCAGCGCAAGGCAATTATGCTGGCGCAAGCTATCATCTAGTATTGACGGCGCAATTTATGCAAGATGTCGAGGGCGCCGACTGGGATGTAGAGTTTGGCTGGAAAGAGCCAAAGACTTTCGCAAAGATGAAGAGCGGCTTCTCGAACTACTTTAATAGCATTAAGCAAGGACGTAGGCTTATTGCCTATAAGCGTAGTCAGGTTTTGCCGGATCCGAATACGAATTCGAATATTTCGGCAATGCAGGAGATTCAGGATAGTAGTGAAACTACGCCAATTTATATGTGGTATGACACGAGTGATGCGACGATTTATTGGTATTCGACGGCGGATGCGATTAGCTGGAATAGTGGCGATTCGATCGGTTCGGCTTTTGCTGGTATGATGTTTACACAGACGCCTGAGGACATTTCGGGCTTCGAATATATGGATATGCGCAAATTGAGTTCGCTGTCTAACTTGTTCTACGGTCCGTATCTGCCGGACGACATGTCGGCTTTGTCACACTGGAAGTTTGATAATATAAATAATTTGCAAGGCGTGTTTACGGCTCACAGTGGCGATACGTACTGGTTTAAGCAAGAGCACATGTCGGCACTTGAGCATTGGTATTTGCCAGCAATTAGCGGAAATTATTATATTAGGTATCTTTTCCAGGATAACCCAAATATTACAAGTCTCGAGAAATTGCGCGAATGGGGTCCTTGGTTATCACAGCAAGTAGATAGCTATTATTACGTATTCTATAACATGCCAAATCTCGAGGATTTATCAGGCCTAGAGACATGGGTAACGCCACATATAACAGAGCTTTATTACATGTTCTATAACTGTACTTCCGGTGGTTCGAAGATTCGAGACATCAGTGCTCTGGCGAGTTGGGATATTTCGAATGTAACTTACGCATACAACATGTTTGAGACTTGTACGCCGAGCTCGACTTTGACAGATATATCGCCCCTTGCAAGTTGGCGCGACAAGATTGGCAATGTTGATATGAGCTTTATGTTTAAGAATAATCAAGGTATTGCAGATATTAGCCCGATCGCGTCATGGAATGTAGCTAGGGCGAGAAGCTTTAGTGGCATGTTCGCCTTGGATACCGCTTTAACTGATGCGCGTGCTTTGAATGCCTGGAATATTTCCTCTAGTACTAGCACTACTAGCATGTTTTATGGTACAGGTTGCACGAGTGAAACATATCCAGGATGGTATACGCCGTAATTAGGAGACGAAAGTGAAGAAGCAAAAGACAGAGAAAAAGAAAGACCTAAAAAGCTTGAAGAAAAAGCGCATTATCGTTGTGATAGCTTTGTCGTTTTTGGTCGTTCTGGTCGGTGCTACGGTGGCGTATCATACTTCGCATGGTAGCTTCTTGAATCTTTTCCGTGTGGCTAGAGCATGGAGCAACACTACCTATGACGAGTTCACTTCGCCGAGCAACTGGGCGTCCTGTGAAGAAGTTCCAAAGGTCGTTTACGGCAAGAATACTGGTGACGTGCCGGCAGCCGTGCGTATGAAGTATGAAGAATACTGGAAAGCTGCAAATAGTACCAGCACTGACCATACAACTGAATTGCCGCTCCAGGATAATAATATCGACGTTGCAGTCGTAAATTTGCAGAATTTAAGCGATTGGACTAATGGAGGCGATGGTTGGTATTACTATAATTTCGTTTTGAATCCGGGCGATGAGACGACTTCGCTTTTGCAGTCTGTCACTTTGAACTGTAATAACAACTTTGCGGGTGCAAATGATGTTTGTAATACCGTGAATGGCGTGACTACCTGTACGAAGCGTGATAATCAGTATGATGGTGCGCATTATCATGTGTTCGTGACGATGGAATACATTGAGAATCGTGTTGCCCAGGATGAGTGGGGCAATGGTCCGTCCGGATCTCGTCATCTTCTTCGTAGCGCAATTGCCAACCAGGTAAATGATCTAGGCGATTATCAGATTGACTTTTCGAAGCCGGCAACTGTTTCGGATGATGTCGCTGCTGCTAACGGTAACGGCGTGAATGCATATACGGAGAATGGTAAGACTATTTATTACTTTCGCGGTAACGTAAACAATAATAATGTGATGTGGGGCGGAATATGTTGGAAGATTATTCGAACCACGGCCGACGGTGGCATCAAGATGGCTTATGCAAGTGGACCATATAGTGGCACTTCTCCGACCACGGGCGAATCAATTCAATTCTGTGGTTCCGATACGGTAGCTCGGTATTCCAGCCCTAATGCATTCAATACGGGTTATAATTCTCCGGCTTATGTTGGGTATACTTATGGCGATGTGCCTGCGTTAACATATGGAGTTAATACATCTCCTTTATTTACTTTTACTAATAAGGTTAATCATGCAGGCGATACATATTATTTGGGATTGAATGATAATATTGCTGGCACTTGGACGGATGTGCGTACGAATGTCCAGCAGAAAAATCACTATTTCTGCCTTAATGCTGGCGTCAGTTGTAATGCGGCGAATATTGCTTATTTGACTTATACTGGCAATTCTAGTCGCTACTACTATTTGCCACTTTCGGGTTATAACGATATTAATGATGCGATTACTGCGATGAATAGAAATACTAATTCTTCTTCTATTAAAACTCATATCGAAAACTTCTTTACCGGTAATAATTTAGATGGTCATAGTGGCGGCAGGAATTATGAAGACGATTTGGAGGATGCTGTTTATTGCAATGATAGGGAGTATGCGAATGGTACATTGAAGGGCGAGACGCTTGATTCTGGCTCGATTGTATCCAGTGATTTTGCGGGTGCTATCCGAAAAGCAAATTATACTCCATCGCTCGAATGTAATAATAAGCGTGATGCCTTTACTGTAAGTGCGTCGGACAAGGGGAATGGTTATCTTGCGCATAAAGTTGGTACTATTACGATGGACGAAGCAATGCTTGGTGGCGTGTCCGGAACAAGTGGTACTGGTTATTTGATATCTACCAATTCATATTGGACGATGACTCCGCACCAGGTTGGTTTAACTGGTTCATATTCTTATTACGTAAATAATTTGGGTTATTTCGTCTCAACAAGCCCTAATAGTAGCTATACTGTATTGCCAGTAGTTACGCTCAAGCCTGGTACAGAAGTCGAAGATGGTACCGACGGTACTCCTTACAAGCCATATGTAGTAAAATACTAGTATGGATGAGTTAAAGTCGAAGATTTCGGAAGTAGTTGAGTTTTTGTATGGCGCGAAAGTGCCGGTGGAATTTGCGCCGGTGCCAGCGGACATTGACGGAGATTATTCTTGCAATGTGGCGATGCGTCTTGCGAAGGTTGCAGGTAAAGCGCCGCGTGATATTGCGGCTGAGATTATCGAGAAATTGCCAACGAATTATGAATATTCTGTGGCTGGTCCTGGTTTTATTAATATTGCTGTATCGGGCAGGGCTTTGGCGGGGCAGCTCCGCGATGCTTGGAGTGATACTTATGGCTATAATCAGTCGGGTGCTGGCAAGATTGCAGTTTCGGAATTTCCTAGTACGAATATGGCAAAGCCATATTCGGTTGGTCACTTGCGTCCTGGTACTCAGGGTTGGGCGGCAAAACGCATTCTCGAAGCGAATGGTTGGAAGGTAATTACGGATAACCATCTCGGCGATGCCGGTACACCATTTGGTATCTGGGCGACAGGCTTTAAACGCTCCGGGCTTGATATCAATACTGTGACAATTTATGATCTTGGCGATATTTATATCAAGATGAAAGCCGATATGAAGGCTGAGGCGGCGGCTGGCGAGCATGATTTGGCGGATTCCGCTCAAGATTGGTTGTTGAAGCTCGAAGCAGGCGACGCGGAGGCGGTGGAGCTTTCTGATCGCTTTAATAAGATTTCGCTCGATCATATTCATAGCGTAATGAATCGCATGAGTTTGTCGACGGATTATGAGCTTGGCGAGAGCTTTTTTGTGGAGCGCGGCAAGGAATTGGTGCAGAAATATCTGGCCGAGGGCGTATTTACGCAGAACGATGATGGTTCGGTGATTTGTCCGCTCGATGAGTTTGGTATAGACGTGCCGATGTTAATGTTGAAGAGCAATGGTGCGGCGTTGTATGCAACGACGGATCTTGGCTGCTTGGATTATCGTCTCCATGAATGGAAGGCGGATCGTTTGATTTATGCAGTTGGCGCAGAGCAGAAGTTCTATTTTGAACAGCTCTTTGCGGTTGCAAAAAAGCTGGGCTGGAATGCTGACATGCAGCATGTTTGGTTTGGCACGATTGACCAGATTACTGAGGATGGAAAACGCGAAAAAATGTCTTCGCGCAAAGGCGTTGTGCTGCTTGAAGCGATGCTTGATGACGCGGAGGCGCGCGTGCGTTCTAACTTTGCGTCGGATGCTTTGACGGATGAGGATATTCGCCGAATCGCGACTGGTGCGATTAAGTATTCGGATTTCATCGCGGATAGAAAGACTGGTATTTTGTACGATCCAAATAAGATTTTTGCATTGACGGGGCAATCGGGGCCATTCTGCCAGTATGCTTGCGTGCGCATGCGTCGCATCCTTGAGAAAAATGCAGACTTCGCTGGGGGCGATTTCGGCGACTATGATTTTGCGGCCGAGAAGGATGTGCTGTTGAAACTGTTGGATTTTCCAGCGTTAGTGGCTAGCGTAGCGGATAATCTCGAAGCGCATCGGATTGCAGGGTATTGCTTTGAATTAGCGCAAGAAATGAATCGCTATTATGAAAATGCGCCAATTTCGACGGCGGATGATTCTGTACGGGCGGCGCGTTTATGGCTGGTTTCATGTGCGGCGACCGTGCTTGAGCGCGGACTTGATTTGCTCGGTATTGAAGTGCCGGAGAGGATGTAAGAGGCTCAACGAGGGGGCACATTCCCCTCGTTGGGGCTCCCTTTGAGGATGAAAAATAAATCAGGCACATGTCCTGTTTTATTTTTTGTTTATAGATTTCGGTGCATGTCCTGTTTTTTGTTCTGATTTTTGATTGACAGATATGTCTTGTCTCGCACTATGCGACATTTGTTGCAAAATGCGCAAAAAGTAACAGATAGAGTAGGTTGGTCTAGGTGGAATAAATTGCGAAATACGCAACGAAAGTTGTAATGTGCGAGATGAGTGGTTATTGCGGATGGAGCGGCACGTTTTTTGGGCATTATGAACCTGGTTTCCGAAATGGAAACTTATTCTAGGGAAGAGCGGGTGGCGATAGAGGTAATAAATTGCCGAAATGGAAACTAGGTTTGTAATGGTTGGGATGGGGCGAGGAGAGGTGTCTAGATTGACAAAAATCGGCATCTGTGATATAATGGAGGGGTAGTCTTTTTATTAGAAAAGACTGTTCTTTTTAGTTTTGTTGGGAACGGTTCACTTTCGAGCTAGTTTTCTAAGAGGGGATGGAAAACTAGCCCGAAAGATGAGAATCCGCCGCTCATCTACACGGGGTAGAATAAAACTGCCCCGTGTGGGGGCGAAAGGAAGGTGCCTATGGCATACATGAACAAAATGGTAGCAAGAGACATGTCGGTACGAAACTTGGTTGGAACCAGTGGCGTATCGATCAGGACGCTGACAAGCGCGGACGGTTCCACGGCGTACACCGGAGATCCTAACGAGGTACTCTACTTAGATATTCCGTTGGAAGATCTACAGACCTATAACGATCTCGAGAGCGAGCTCATCGATAGATTTGCTGATGAGTATATTGAGGATATGGAGATGAGGAGAGCTCTCGGTGTGAGCGCTCCGGCTGAGCGGCCGTCAGTTGACTGGCAGGCTTGGAAGCTGCAGAAGCTGTTGAAGGCTCGGACGCGCGCTGAGCTGGACAAAGCTTATGGAAGACTCTCGAGCCACGATCAGAAGATGGCAGAGAAGTACTATACTTTCATGAGAGCTAAACTCTCAGCTTAAAACCCAAAACTGCACCCAACAAAAAGCTCCCGACGCAATTGCGCCGGGAGTTTTTTTATAGCTTAGCTTCTTTGAGGGCCTTCGACGATGGCGGCTTCAATGATTTCATCAGCGACATCACTGCGCCCCAGTTCGGAATCGTATGGTAGGTAGCTGTGTGCTCTTTCCCATAGATCCGCGTCGATTGGTTTACCAGTGGTAGGGTCGATCTCGGCATTAATGTATCCAATGGCATAGGCTAGGAAAGCTGCCATTTTTAAACATTTCTTGCGAGCATGCGAATTATCGCAGTAACCGCAGCCGATGACCCCTTTGTCGCATTTAATGAACACGTAGGCCATGTTCGCGCGCTGTTCCTGAAAGATGAAGTTTGGATTCTCTCCAAGCTCCTTTTCGGCAGCGGCGGACAACTCGTCCAATGTCTTCATTAATTGCAGTTGCTGATTTCGCAGGTCTGGATCGAGCGGCTCATCATTCTTTGGCGGAATGAATCCGCGAATGAGCTCGACGATTGGGCCGTCGGAATCGTCTACGGGTGTCTCCATCTTATGTATAGCGTCCTTGTACAGGTACGCAACATAAATGTCTGTTTTGGTACCGCGAGCATGCTCGTAGTACCTCGATATTATCTCGGGGAATGGCGTATTATAGCCACCCTTTTTGACAAAACAACTTGTTACGCGCCGTTTACTGGCGAAAGAAATAACATCTGCCATTCTCGCACACCTCCTCTCGTGCTAGGCTATAACTTATAAAGTTCAAAAACTGGCACTATTAGCCAGCGCTTTGGTTGATTATAGCACTTATTGCGTAAAATGTCAAGTTTTGTTATAGTGTAAATAAGTTAAAACAGGGAAGAATATGGCTACAAAGAAGGAAAAACTCGAAGAAAAAAAGGCGAAAGCCAAAGAATTTAACAAGGCTGCGTTTGAAAAAATAAAGGGTGGTAGCGGTGGATTTATGCAATTCATTCGCGAGCAGAACGTAGTTGGTCTTGCGGTAGGTTTAATTTTGGGTACCGCAGCGAGTGCACTCGTAAATTCGTTAATCAATAATGTAATTATGCCGCCACTTGGCTTCCTACTTGGTAGCGCAGATGGTATTCGTGGTTTGAAAGTCGATATGGGCGTAACGCCAGCAGGTGAGCATGCGGTTTTGGCTTACGGTGCATTTATTAATGACCTTATCAACTTCTTAGTATTGGCGCTCGTAGTTTACGTTGTTATTAAGATGCTAAAGCTCGATATCAAGAAAAAATAATGAGCAAAGATAAAGAAAAATCGATGCTATTATGGGTGGACCTCGAAATGACGGGGTTGTCGCCGGTGCACGATCGCATTTTGGAAGTGGCGGCAATTATTACCGATTGGGATTTGGAGGAAAAAGCGACCTATACGGGTGTCGTAAAAGTTGCAGACAAGATTATCGCGGAACGCATGGTAGGTGAGTTTTGGGAGAAGAATAAGGCTTCCTATGATGGTTTGGTGGCACAAAATGCGTCCGGCAAGCCAGCTGCAACGATTGAGAAGGAATTGCTGGATTTCGTAGCAGAGCATTGTGGTGATGCGACGGTATATCTAGCGGGTAATTCAATCCATCAGGATCAGAAATTTATCGAGCGCGAGTGGCCAGAACTAAACAAGCGTCTGCATTATCGCCAGTTGGATGTGTCGGCGTGGAAAGTATACTTTGAGAATGCGTTGGGCAAAAAGTTTTTGAAGCCAGAGAATCATCGTGCGCTCGATGATATTCGCGGTAGTATAGAGGAATTGAAATGGTATCTGAAGACGCTGTCGTAGAATATTTGGCGCAGTTCGAGGATGTCTCGGAAAGACGCGATGGCGAATGGCGGATTTTTGAGCGTAACGGTCGGATTGTGGCTTGTATTGAAGCCGATACGCATCCGTTGCGCTTGGAGCTGCGCTGCGATCGCAAGTTGAGCCAGACTTTGCAGACGCGCTATGAAAGCGTGATGGAAAGCCGTGCGCTTGGCCGCAACGGTATTGAAGTGATTTGTTCGGGGCAGCTAAATGACGACGAAGTGTTGGATTTGATTCGGCACGCCTACGAAGTATCAACTCCGGAAGAATAAAAAAATACCCCCTTATCGGGGGTATTTTTTAATTGTTTTCGTTATATGCCTTGAACTGCTCTTGGATAGTTTTGAGGTCGTTGATGGATTGGTCGAGCAGATTGGCGAATTCTTGATTTGGCGTCTTGGAACGGGCGGCCTCCTCGTAGCTTAGGAGCAGGGAGATTTCGTAGTAAGCCTTTGCGGCGTAGGTGCGATCGAGTGTACCAGTATAGAAAGCGTCGCGGAGACTATCATCTAGGTCGTAAAAGTTTGTGTCGTCTTCGGCGCGGACGGCTGGCGTGATTGCGTCTGCGTTGATACCGACATTAGGGGCAATGCCTTCGAGTGTGATGCCGGTAGTGCGGAGGGATGATAGTAGGGTAGTGATATATGAGCGAAGGTTGGAGTCTTTGACTTTTTCAAAGTAGGTGCGGAATGGTGATTCTTCATTGGAAATGGTATTGATAGTAACGTAAACTCGCTCGTATGATTGAGTGACTTTGGCGTTGCTGGCATTAATGACACTGCCGACGATGATCATAGTAATAAGAGTAATAATACCTGCAGCGATAATCTTGATAAGAAATGGAGTCAAAATTGGTCCGGATTTTACTTTGCCTTTGACGGCAATCTGATCAAGATAAGCTTGGTTGTCCATAGGGAAATTATAACATAAGCGGCATGAAAAAACTATTTTTAGTATAATGATGATATGGAGGATGCCAAAGAGGAGATTCGGGCGCGGCTAGCAGTTGAAGATGTGATTGGGCAATACATCGAGTTGAAGCGTGCCGGCAGAAATTTCAAGGGGCACTCACCTTGGGGGACAGACAAGACGCCGAGCTTTATGGTTTCGCCAGAGAAGGGGATTTGGCATGATTTTTCAAGTAATAAAGGCGGTGACATTTTTACTTTTGTAATGGAGATGGAGGGCTGTACTTTCCGCGAGGCGCTAGAAAAGCTGGCGCAGCAGGCTGGCGTCGAGTTGAAGCGCTACTCTGGTGACGACAAAAAGATGGCCGAGCACAAGGCGCGATTGTATGAAGCCTTGGAACTTGCGACGAAATATTTCCAGTTTTGTCTAACCAAGAACAAGGCTGTGATGAAATATGTGTTTTATCAGCGAAATTTGAATAAGGGTACCGTTGAGAAATTTCGGATTGGCTATGCACCTAAATCTGGCCGAGCGCTGGTGGATTTCTTGACGAAGCGCGGTTTTAGCAAAAAAGAGATTGAGGATGCCGGTCTCGTGAATCGCTTTGGTGGTGATCTATTTAAGGGCAGGATGACGATTCCGTTGATGGACGTGTCGGGGCGGGTGATTGGCTTTACGGCGCGGATTATTGAGAAGGATGAAAACTCGCCGAAGTATCTGAATACGCCGGAGACTTTGCTTTACAATAAGGGCCGCCATATTTTTGGCCTGAGTCAGGCAAAGGATGCGATTCGACGCTCGGAATACGTAGTAGTCGTAGAGGGGAACATGGATGTGATTTCGTCGCATCAGGCGGGCGTTTGCGAAGCGGTGGCGACGGCTGGTACGGCGATGACAGAGATGCATTTGAAGAGCTTTGCGCGGATGACAAACGATATTCGCTTGGCTTATGACGGCGATGAAGCGGGCGTGCGGGCAGCAGAGCGGGCAATCTCGATGGCGTCGAAATTTGGCATATATCTTTCGGTGATTGATGATTATCATGGCTGCAAGGATGCGGACGAGTTGATTCAGAAAGATCCGGCGCTTTGGCGAAAGGCGACGCAGAGCTATCGGCCGGCGCTAGAATGGCTACTTGAAAAATACGAGGATAAATACAACTTACGTACCGAGAAGGGCTTCCAGGAATATACGAATGAAGCCAAGCGCTTGATTGAGGAGATTGACCCAGCAGATACAGTGTTACGCGAGAAATACGAGCGGATCGTGAGTGAGCGGCTGGGGATTTCGCTAGAAGCATTTCGGGCAAAGAAAGTCGAAGCACCAGAGCGGAAACTCAAGAAGAATGTGGCTAAGAAAGGCGAGCAGGCGAAGCTATCGCGCGCTGAGAAGAATTTGGCGGCTTTGGTGCAATTTGGCAAAGTTGAGCTGGATGATTATGAGCCAGTTGAAGGCCTGAATGCGGATGAGCTGTCGCTGATTTTTGAAGAGACTTATGCCAAAATGGAGCGGGCACAACTAAATAAAGAAGCGGCGAGCTTGTTGAAGAAAGTGAAAGATGAGCGACGTCAGTCTGAGCGAATGGAACTACTGGAAGCGATTCGCGAGGCGGAAGAGGCGGGCGATGACGCAAAAGTCGACGAATTAATGCGAAAAATGCAAGCTTTGGATAGAAAACGCTCTTGATTTTTTTGCCGTTTTGTGCTACGATGTGAAGGAATGCGCTGGAAATGCGGAATGTTTTTGTTTATACCCGCTCCAGGAAGAAGTTATTTATTATAAAATCAAACACATTAAAACAAAATAAAATAACAACTTAAGGGGAAAGATGGACGACGACGATAGAGATTTGCGGCTCGACGATGAATATATTGATGAGCCTTCTTTTGACGATATCGACGAAGAATCCGAAGAGGATTTAAATGTCGATTTGGAGTCAGCTAGCTACGACGAAGTAGCAGACGATTCAGTAAAATTATATTTGCGCGAAATTGGTAAAATTCCGCTTCTTTCGACTGAGGAAGAGTATGAATTGGCGCAGAAGATTATTAATGGCACGCCAAAGGAGCAAAAGAAAGCCAAGGATAAAATGGCTGAATCAAACATGCGCCTCGTGGTTTCGATTGCGAAGCGTTATTCCGGCCGTGGCCTAGATTTCTTGGACTTGATCCAAGAGGGTAATACCGGTCTTTTGCGTGCGGTTGAGAAATTTGATCCGGATAAGGGTTTTAAGTTTTCGACTTATGCTACATGGTGGATTCGTCAGGCGATTACGCGTGCGATTGCTGATCAGGCACGTACGATCCGTATTCCGGTGCACATGGTAGAGACGATTAATAAGGTTTTGCGTACGCAGCGTCGTCTTACGCAGGAGCTCAACCGTGAGCCTTCGACTGAGGAAATTGCTAAGGCGATGGGCATGGAGCCAGAGAAGATTGAATATGTGATGAAGATTAAGCAGGATATCGCCTCGCTTGATGCTTCGGTTGGCCGCGATGGCGACGACGATGATTCTTCGCTCGGTGATTTCATCGAGGATGAAGATCGCGTATCGCCAGAGGATTCTGCGGCAACGCAGCTTTTGAAAGAGCAGATTGCTTCGATTCTTTCGACGCTTTCTGATCGTGAGCAAAAGATTATCAAGATGCGTTTTGGTATCGGTGGCGGTAAGAGTCACACGCTCGAAGAAGTCGGTGCTGAGTTTTCGGTTACCCGTGAGCGCATTCGCCAGATTGAGGCAAAGGCACTTACGAAGCTTCGCAAGAATAAAGATACGAAGAAGTTGCACGAGTATTTGAAATAGCGCCTCGCTTCGAAAGGAGGACACATTCCTCCTTTCGGGAACCTCTTTGAGAATGAAAAGAAATCCACGCGCATGTCGCGGATTTCTTTTTGTTTATGAATGCTGGCGCATGTCCTGTTTTTTGTTCTGATTATGATAATCCGCGCATGTCGCGGGTTTCTTTTTTGCTTGAGGTTGGCTAGGTGGGATAAAATGCAATGTGCGAGATGGGTGATTGTTGGTGGGGCGGCATGGTTTTGGGGCATTATGAACCTGGTTGCAAAAATGGAAACTAATTCTAGGGAAGGGCGAGTGATGATATGGGTTAATTAGTTGCCGAAATGGAAACCAGGTTCGTAATGCTCGGTGAGCGGTGTTTGAAAAAGTTTAACAAGTTGAACGGGTTTGCCGAGTTTGTCAGGTTTGTCGGGTTGAACAGGTTGACTATTCAAAGGGCGGAGCGGGACTTTTTTATTGTATTTTTGCAAAAGCATAAGTATAATAGTGTTATGGAACAAAGTGGGCAGGTAATGGGTGCTGCGCCGAATGCGGCGCCAGCGCAAGATATGACTCCATCGCAAAATATGCCGATGCCAGATATGGCAATGCCGCAGGAACAGAGTGCGGCTCCAGAGCCAGCTTCGGCGCCAGAACCGACGCCAATGCCGAGCATCGCGCCAAATAACAGCGCAACGAACACCGCGAATATTCGCATTGAGAACCTTCTAGAAGAGTGCGTCCGCACGAAGGCGAGTGATTTGCATATCCAGGTGGGTTTGCCGCCAATTCTGCGTATTGATGGTGCTTTGCAACCTGTAGCAGGCTATAACGCTCTCGACGAATCGCTGGTCGAGAAGTTGGTCTATGCTACACTCGAAGATGATCAAAAACAAATCCTTGAGAAGGATAAAGAGTTTGATTATTCATTCTCATTCGGCGATTTGGGACGTTTCCGCGTCAATGCCTTTCATGAGAAGGGCAATTTGGCAGCGGCTTTCCGCTTGATTCCAAACACAATTCAGACGATTCAGGATCTTGGTATGCCACCAGTAGTGACGAGCTTCGCAGACTTTCCGCGTGGCTTGGTGTTGGTGACTGGCCCAACCGGTTCAGGTAAGTCGACTACTTTGGCGGCACTAGTCGATAAGATTAATACCGAAAAAGCCGCACACATTATTACGATTGAGGATCCGATTGAGTTTACGCATAAATCTAAGCGCTCGGTAGTAGTCCAGCGCGAGGTGCATTATGATACCTATTCCTTCTCAGCAGCGCTACGTAGCGCACTCCGCGAGGACCCAGATGTAGTACTTATTGGTGAGATGCGCGATTTGGAGACGATTAGTGCAGCGATTACGATTGCGGAAACTGGCCACTTGGTCTTTGCGACATTGCACACCAACTCTGCTTCGCAGTCGATTGACCGTATGATTGACGTTTTCCCGCCACACCAGCAGCCGCAGGTGCGTTCACAGCTGTCGAATATCTTGATGGCGATTTGTGCGCAGCGTCTCGTGCCGGCAATTGGTGGTGGTCGTGTTGTTGCAGCGGAGATTCTCGTGGCTAATCCGGCAGTTCGCTCGGTGATTCGTGAGGGTAAGACGCATCAGCTTGATACGATTATCCAGACTGGTGCTGACCAAGGTATGCAGACGATGGATCGCACGCTCGTAAAACTTGTTCAGACTGGTGTGATTACGCATGATGCGGCGCGCGAATATGCAGTAGACTTAGCAGAATTTGAGAGGCTAACGCGCGGATGAA
>Ga0326513_10002246_pt1 | contig 14320 bp, 17 predicted proteins | sample 2_2465_0518_D_FD_203654 | JGI IMG/M metagenome (GOLD analysis project Ga0326513, IMG submission 203654) | Bovine rumen microbial communities from UC Davis, California, United States - 2_2465_0518 | ecosystem: Host-associated > Mammals > Digestive system > Stomach > Rumen | place: USA...
ACGGCAGTAAAGAAATGTGTTTTGTAATTTAAAGGCAACAATACGAGCGAAGGAGGAGAGATAATGGATAACGACATTGTCCAGCGGCTGGAGACGGCCACGAAGCTGGCAGCAGCTGCGAAACGGGGACTGACACAGATACCGACGATGGATGCACAAGCCCTGCTACTGATGCTGAAGGAGAAGGAACCTGCGGAACCTGTACCTGTGGACCTTGACGGCTGGGCATTGCACTGGGAATGCGGCGCCTGCCGTTTCGTGATTGGGACGGAGAGTAAGTTCTGCAGGAATTGCGGAAGGCCGGTGAAATGGAGTGACTGAAGAACGCTGCGTTTGCTGCGGTGAGATCATCCCGGAGGGATGGCAGACCTGCCTGCGGTGCAGGAGTGAAATACGGGAGGAAAACATGAACGGAAGACAGGCGGCCAAGATGGCCGGACAGCGAGTCATGGAGCTGGAGCGGATTCTGGCTCTGAATAAGGCGGACATAGTTAACTACAATCTGTGCATCCTGTCCATGATTGACGGAAAGAGTCCCTGCGACTGGTGCGAGGACCAGCAGGAATGCCAGCTCCAGGCGAAAGGCGGGACTGGCTGCGAGGAATGGATGCTGCGGATGCCGAGACCGGAGAACGGAGGTGCTGTCGATGAAGCTGCGTCTGGAATCGAACCGGTGGATAATGCAGCAGGCTGAACCGCTCCAGGAAGGAGAAGTCCCTGGCGTCAGCGGAGAAGATTATGATCCTGATTATCAGGACCCAGCGATCAGGGAATACGAAAATTTCGCAGTTGAAGAAAAGGACGAGTTTTACGCCTATGTGGTCCGGTGCCTCAAGTGCGGAACGCGGTTCATTGCATTTGATCCTGATTATGAGACTGTTAGAGAATACTGCCCTGGCTGCGGTGAAAGGCTGGTGAATGAATGAGAGCGAAACAGTTTTTCCAGCAGGTCTCTAGGGCGGAGAGAGAGCTGAAATTAATCCGCGCTCAGATTGCCCATTATGAGGATATCGGTTTTTCGCTTTCAGGAGGCAATTCTGACGCCCCGGGAGGCGGGAAAGGTTCTCGGTCCTCTTCCAGGGTTGAGGCGGCCGCAATCGGCATTTTTGACGCAACCAGGGCGCTTCATGATCAGGAGCGGGAATATATGGCTCTGATCGCCCGGGCCAGACAGGTGATCGGCGGGATTCACCAGGAAAAATACCGGGACATTCTCACATACCGGTACCTTTGCGGCTGGAGCTTCCGGTCCATCAGTGACGAGCTGGCCTACAACGACCCGAACAGCGTTTACCGGTCTCATGGCTGGGCGCTGTCGGAGGCACAAAAGATTCTTAACAAACTGGAGGATGCAGATGGACAAAATAGAAATGCATGAGGTGGCGGATATCCTGAACACGATTAACCTGGAGCTGCAGGAAAAGGGATTTGAGGCAGCGGGATATGACAACACAGGTGAGCTGCTAATCGTCATGATCCAGAGGGCACAGACGATTGCAGAGTAAAAGAAAAGACCGCTCAGGTTTGAGCGGCCTCTTAAAAAAGGAGGAATAACGATGAATCTGTTTGAATATCAAGAAGCAGAAAAGAAGGGGCTTGATTCGTTCACGGTAATGGCAAGGGCGATACGCGAACACTTCCATGATGATGAGGACAAAATAACTCCTGGTATGTCACGGGTAATGGCAAAGATTATTGACGATGGTTTTCTTGATAAAGCGATAGAGGAACAAAGCAATTTGATTGCACACTCAAAGAGAATTTACGAAAGAACTGAAAAGCAGAGAAGAGAAGAAGAATACAGGATGCATAGAGTTGCTGCAGAAACGGAAAAACTGCTAAATACACGGAATCGGCTTATTGACGAGATAGCTGAGCTACAGAATCTTCTTGAACAGGAAACAGATCCGTTTCTGCTGGGAGCAAAGAAAGCATACAAGTTCATGGAGGCGGAAACACACGACAAAGACAAGGCCAGCAAGGCGTTCAATAGTTATCTTCAAGGAATAGGGAAGTGGAAACAATATACAGAAGGGAGGATGCATGGTGAACAGATTAACATGGAGTGAAAAAGTAAAGCAAAGGGACGGATACAAATGTGTTTTGTGCGGGAAAGACAAACGCTTAGAAGCGCACCACATCAAACCAACATTCCTTTACCCTGAGTTCAGAAACGACGTTGATAATGGAATAACTTTGTGTGCGTCCTGCCATCAGAATGAGCATGGAGGCAACTTTGCTGGATACAAATTACTTTCTGTAAACGGCATTGACCCAGATCCTGAAAACAGGATGGAAAAGTACAAAGAGGACAGAGAACAAAGGCAAAGGGAAAGAAAAAACGTCTATGCCGTTTGGGGAACAAACAAGGAAAACGGAAAGATTGTGTTTGAAATAGCAGAAGCATTGGGAATAGATCCAAGGGTTTATATTGCAGAAGCAGTATATATGCGTCTGGTTTCCGATGGATATGACTGCGATATGGATTTATTTGTCCCGACATGGAAAGATTCATCCATACGGGAAGAATAAACCAACCACAACATATTGTGCTTTCTGCAAGGAAAATGTATTGACAATGCAAGATATTGACAGTATAATCTGCTACAGTAGGAGAGCTGTAAACAGAGACCACACAAAACCACCCACAAACCACACACCAAACCACACACCGGAAACAGAAAATACGCCTCAGGAAATATCCCTGAAGGCGTTTTCTTTTTCCCTATCCCATTACAGTAACAAATACCACCACACACCAACCACACACAAACCACAAAAACCTTCAACCCTCTCACAATAAGTACAGAACAGGCTGAAGGGAAAGGGAAGAGGCATAAAAGTAAGAGCGGGTAATACCCCCACGGGGGCCGGGAAAGGAGGTGCTGCAATGGCTCGACCGATGAAGCCAATGACGGCTCGGATAGAGAACTACATCCGCATGGAGGCCAGAGGCGAACCGCGAGAGGAGATCATCCGGCAGCTATTCGGAGAGGATGCGCTGACCGATGAAAAGAAACGGAATGCAGCTACAGTCGCTATGTGGCGCTGGAGGCAGAGACCGGATTTCCAGCCGATCTGGGACGACGAGATGCGGGCCAGGGTCCGGAGACGTGTTCCGGCTGCAGTAGGACGCCTGGAGAAACAGGTGGACGATGACAACGGCTGGCTGGCGAATAAAGCGGCCAATGACTATATCGGACTGGCCAAGACAGTCGGTGTATTCCAGACTGAGGAAAAGGCCGTCAATGTCCGGATAGAAGGCCTGCCTGACATTGGATCACCAGACGATGAATAGACTATGCAGCCTGCATACAGCTATTCAGCCATACTATTCGTGAAACAATGGTTTAGCGAATAGTTCTCCACAAGATGTTGTGTACCTCGGCAGATGATGCAACAAGCAATGAATATTCACTGGATTTATGCAGGAATACGCTGCCTTTATGCATCATCCACCACTGACCGCTGCATAGAAAATGCATAGGCACCGGCCCCGGCCCGAACCCCTCCGGCACCGGCCAGCTCCGGAGGCCCAGCCTCCGCCACGGCCAGCACGGCACCGACCCACGGAGGCTCCGCCTCCAGCACGGCACCGGCAGGACCTGACCGATCCCCTGGATCGACCCGGGGGAGGGGGTACCTCGGCCAGAGGCCGGGGGGCCGAATCGTGCCAGGGACTCCGCCACCGTCGGGACGATCTCGATCGTAAGCCTCCCCTTGGGGATAGTCTTCCGGTGGGGGTTTAATTTTTTGCCAGTATGCCGAGGAGTGTAACGCGGCACGTAAGGGGCACACAGACTCGACCTGGCAAATCTTACCAACTCACCCTTGGCTCTGCGGCGTTTCTTCTTCATCACCTCCTTTTCATCCGTTTCCGTTCCTTGACCAGACCGGCGGAAGAGCAGCCCCGCCGGCTGTCGCAGAGCCTTTTTCCTCGCGGAGGTGACCGCATGGCAAGCGTTACCATAAACTACCAGCCGACGGCGAAGCAGGCGATGTTCCATGCCTCGAAGGCGAACGAGATCCTGTACGGCGGAGCGGCGGGCGGTGGGAAGACGAAGGCGATCATCATGGACGCTTTCTTCCGCTGCCTGAAGAATCCGGGAACGACGGCGGCGATCTTCCGGCGGAGCTACGGCGAACTGGAGGATACGGACATCAAGGAAGCGCAGTCCTCCTATCCGGAGGCGCTGGCAACCTACAATGCCGGGCGGCATGAATACCGGCTGATTAACGGGAGCAAGATCCTGTTCCGGCACTGCGAGAATGAGGCGGACCGGTTCAAGTACAGCGGTATTGAAATCCAGTTTCTCTACTTTGACGAACTGACCTCGTTCGAGCAGACGATCTACGATTTCCTGAAGACCCGTCTGCGGGCGAAGAAGTCGCTGGGGGTTGTGCCGATTGTCCGGTCTGCCAGCAACCCGGGAAACATCGGGCATGGCTGGGTGAAGAAGATGTTCGTGGACGCGGGGCCGTTCATGGAGATCATGGAGCAGGAGATCTACTCGGAGACCCTGCACAAGGCGAAGAAGATCCGGACGCAGTACATTCCTTCCCTGGCGATGGAGAACCCATACATCACCGAGGACTACATCTTCGAGCTGGAGCAGAAACCGGAGGCCCTGCGGAAGAGTCTTCTCGAGGGGCGCTGGGACAGTTTCGAGGGCATGGTCTTCCAGGAATGGAAGGATGACAGTTCTCACTACGTAGACCGGAAGTGGACGCACGTCATTGAGCCGTTCGACATTCCTGCGGACTGGCCTCGCTACTTCGGTTTCGACCACGGTTACAGCCGCCCGTTTTCCTGCGGATGGTACGCGCTCGAACCCGGGACGGACTGTCTGATTCGCTACAGAGAATGGTACGGATGCAAACCACGGCAGGCGAACGTCGGACTGGAACTGACACCGGTGCAGATCGCTGACGGCATTCTGGAGCGGGAAGAGAAAGAGATCCGGGAGAACATCCGGATTCTCCGCGTCGCAGACCCTGCGATCTTTGACAAGAGCAGGGGAGACAGCGTCGCAGACCAGATGAGTCCTGGGTACATGGGGCGGCACCAAGGCGTTCTGTTTAGCAAGGGCGACCATGCACGGCTGCCAGGAAAGATGCAGGTCCACGAGCGGCTGCGGTTCGACGAGAACGGCAGGCCGAAGCTGCAGGTCTTCAATACCTGCCGGGAATTCATCCGGACGGTGCCGACACTTCCGTATTCCATGAAGAAACCGGAAGACATTGACTCGGACGCTGAGGACCATATCTACGACGAATGCCGGTACGTCTGCATGGACCATCCGGTGGCGGCGACCAAAAAGCCGCCGAGAGAGTACAAACCCTGGAGTCCTTTTGACGAATGAAATTAACGGGGCGGTCTCCGCGTGCAAAAATAAATGAAAAGGAGGAACTCCCCTTTCCCTTTTTCAGGAAACCGCTCCGTTAATCATATGCGAGGTGACGGCATGACAAACAAACAGATTGAGGACCAGCTTGAATACGAGATGGTCATGGAGGACCAGCCGCTGGACGAGGAAGACAAGGCGCTGCTGGAACTGATCTATGACCGGCTGGACATCTTTGAGCAGACGAACCGGCCTTACCACGAGAAGGCGAAAGAGTGCAGGCAGATCCTGCATATGGATGACCCGTACCAGGACGATCCCGCGACACTGGCGAGGAACGGGAAGAAGACGCTGCAGCTGCAGACGCTGAAATCGACCATCAACAATGTGGTGGCCGACCAGATGCTGTCCATGCCGGAGGCGAAGGTGATCCCGGAAACGCCGGAGATGCAGGATGCCGCCGATGACCTGCAGGACATCCTGCACTTCATCACTTACTGCGCGAACGACTATGAGCAGCTTCATTACCGGCGGTGCGAGGACTTCTACACGACCGGCACCGCGATCACGCAGATCGCCTGGGACGATGACATGAGCTACGGCAAGGGCGACATCGCGCTGGTCCGCTGGCCGCTGGAGGCTTTCCTGTGGGACCCGATGGCGGAACGGCTGGAGGACTGCCGCGCCGTGATGAAGGTCTCGTGGCATCCGCTTTCCTGGTACCGGGAGCATTACCCGGAAGAAGGGAAGTATGTCGGCGCTGAGGACGGGACGCACAACAATGTCGGCATGACGGAAGGCCAGGAGGACGCCGAGCATTCCAATGATGAGAAGCGGGCGCTGCTGATTGAATACTGGTGGCGGGAATACAACGCCAAGACCCGCCGGTACACGATCAATGTTGCGCTGGCCGCCGGGAACGCATTGCTGGACGTGACCCGGGACGTGTACGACCACGGGATGTATCCCTTCGTCATTGACGTGTACGACAGCATTGAAGGCTGCCTGGTCGGCAAGGGTCTGGTGGATGAGCTGGCGCCGATGATGCGGTACATCAACCGGTACGCCGCCTACGCTGACATGAACGCCAGGATGTCCTCCAAGGGCAGGATGCTGGTGCAGCGGGGGAGCGGGATCGACAAGGACGCGCTGACGGACTGGGAGACAGACATTATTGAGGGCGACCGGATTACCCAGGGCGACAGCTGGAACTGGATGCAGAACCAGCCGTTCAACGGGACGATCACCCAGCTGATGACCATGTTCCAGTCAGACCTGAAGGCGGACTCCGGCGCGAACCAGTTCACACGCGGTGAGACCACGGGCGGCATTGTTTCCGGCAAGGCGATCAACTCCCTGATTCAGGCGGGCGGCAAGGTTGCCAGCATGAAGACGGAGCAGCTGAAGTATGGCGACAAAAAGATGGACGAGCAGAAGACCTGGCTGGCCGCGCAGTTCTACGAGAACGGCAGGACGGTGATGATTACCGGACGGCGGGCCAGGGCGATCACCATTGACACAAAGAAGCTCTTCGGGAAAAAGTCGAAGGGCGCTGTGAATCCGCCGCCGTACACCGTGCAGATTGAGATCACGAGCAGGGACCCGCAGCGGATTGCCAACCAGAACCAGATGTTCATGGAGGCGTACACCATGTCGGCCCAGGCACAGCAGTTCTTCCCGCTGTCGGCGCTGTTTGAGATCCTGAACCTGGACGGCAAGGACAAGATCCTGCCGGTGATCCGGGCGAACGAAACCTATCAGCAGCAGATGCAGGCGCTGCAGCAGCAGGTGCAGCAGATGGGTGAACAGATGCAGCAGATGGCCGAGGAGAACCAGAACCTGAAGAAGACTACCATGGAGATGGGCAACTCCATCGCCACGATGAGCGCCGGACAGGGCGGCGGGCAGGCTGCCCCGCAGCAGGCCGGGATGGCTCCCGGGCAGACGGCAATCGTCAATGCCCAGCAGAACATGATGGGAATGCAGACAGGAAGACCGCTGCCTACGGGCGGACCGGATGAGGAATAAACATAGCCATTCATAACTGATTTGGCTATGTTGTTTTATAAATGGCTAATTTAAAAAATGGCTGTTTTTTAAATTATAAAGGCCGTTTTTGCAGAAACTCTGCAAAAATACCGATTATATTTCAATAAACAACAATATTGTCACAAGACTCCCGCGTTTTCACGGGAGTTTTGCAATATACACCCGCGCCGCGTTTTCACGGACGGATGAAAGGAGAATCCTATGGATATCGAGGAGACCATGGTCGATGAGGAACTCGACGAGACGGCGGACGACACGCCGGAAGAAGAAGTAGTCGAGGAACAGGAGGACGAGTCCGAAAGCCTTGACTCCCTGACAGACGGGGAGGACGGGAAAGCACCCGCAGAGGAACCGCAGGAAGAGGCACCGCAGGCCACGGAGCCGGGGTGGATCAAGAAGCGGGTGGAGAAGGCGGTGACAAAAGCCATCGCCGAAACGGAGGCCAGGATGCAGGCCATATTTGACCAGCAGATGGCTCCGATCCGGGAGAAGATGATCGAGGACGAAGCGCAGGAGCTTGTGCGGAGCCGGAAGGTTGCGGACATTGAGACGGCGCGGGAGTTGGTTCGTTTCCGCAAGGGACAGCCGCAGGCCCAGCCGGTTCAGCAGCCGCAGCAGGAAGCTCCGAGACAGCCTCGCCAGTCGAACGGTCAGTTCACTCCCAAGACGGACGTCGCCACGCAGACGCAGATCGATATGCTGCAGCATCAGGCTGACAGGATCGCTGCTTCCGGCGGGCCGGACGTCATCAAGGAATTCCAGACAAACGAGGAAATCCGACAGAAGGTTGTTTCAGGGGAAATGGACTTTTACGAAGTGGCGGACTATCTGAAAGAGAAGTCCAGCCGGAAGAGACCGCCTTCCCCGATGCGCTCCCCGAATGGAGCAAGCGGCACCAACCCCAATGCCATCGACTCTATGAGCGACGAGCAGTTTGAGAAAATGGAACGCAGAATCAAGGAGGGAGCGCGCTACACATTGAAGTAAAGGAGTGCGCTTATGCCTAACACCAACATGAACTACAGCTATAACGCTGGTATCGCGCCGACCCTGCTGGAAACCTACCTGCAGCGCCGCGCTCTGAAGAACGTAGAACCCAACCTCGGTTACATGAAGGACGCCCAGCTCATCGAGCAGCCGAAGAACAACGGTAAGCACGTTACCTTCTTCCGCTACACCGAGCTGCCCGCGATTGACAAGCCTCTGTTTGAAGGCGTGACCCCAGACGGCCAGAGCCTGAGCGAGACCGCGTTCTCCGTCATGACGAAGAACTACGGCGGCTGGATGGCCTACACGGATGAAATTGACCTGTGGCACGTTGACTCCAAGACCCAGGCGATGAGCGACCGGCTGAACCGCCAGGCCCAGCTGACGCTGGACACGGTCTGCCGCGACCAGATCACCGCCGGTCTGAACGTCATGTTCCCCGGCAACGTGACCGCCCGTGCCTCCATCGCCTCCACGGACAAGATCACCTACGCGATGATCAAGAAGGCCGTGCGGAACCTGAAGCGGAAGGGCGCCCAGCCGTTCGAGGATGGTTACTACCATGCCAAGATCGACCACGACACCTATTATGACCTGACGGAAGACCAGAACTGGAAGGACGCCAACACCTACCAGGATAAGAGCCGTGAGGAAAAATACCTGCTCGGCGAGATCTACAACGTGAAATTCTACGCTGTGGACAACGGCAAGGTGTTCAAAGACGAGACCTACCTGTACGGCACGACCGCGTCCCTGCCGATGGCGAACGTCGCCTACAACCGCGACACCCGGACCATGACCGTGACCGCCACGCTGGACAGCGACACTGCCCGCTGGCTGACCGGCAAACTGGTGTACGTCAATGTTTCCACCAGCAATACGCTGATGTGCATTGAGAAGGTCACTCCCGGCGCGACCACGGCGGAAATCAAGTTCCGCTGGCAGCCTGCCGCTTCCGTGACCAACACCTGGCTGTACAACGCCACGGCGGCCAGCAACACTTCCATCAAGCCGACCGGCGGCGGCAACAGCTGCGATGTCCACGCTTCCCTGATCTACGGGCGTGACGCCTTTGGCTGCGTGAAGCTCGGCGGCAAGGGCAAGCCGAACATCCAGATGATCGTGAAACCTCTCGGATCTGAGGGATCTACTGACCCGCTTAATATTGGGCGCTTCGTGCAGTAATGCATGAATGAAACGTGGTGAACCGGTAAATGCCGGGTGTACCGAAAGGTGCTAACGGGGAAAGCTAAAGCCATAAAGGTATGCTAATCCCGTGCCAAGCCTTGGAAACAAGGAAGGTGTAACGACTATCCCGTAAGGGAGTAGCTTGCAGGCGAAAATCCTGCTTGCGAAGTGCCACGCATCCTGCAAAGGATGAAGATATAGTCTATTCCCCTTCTCAAAATATCGGGAAACCGAGGGTATGAAAACAATCAGAGAGGTTCCATTGCGTGGAAGGTGCCGTTCTTCTGCTGCGCTGTGCTGCAGGATGACTTCATTGTCCGGCTCGAACACGCGGTATCCGCCTAATTGACTTACGGGCCTCTCCATTCCGGGGAGGCCCTTTCTTTTTTAAGGAGGAATGAACGATGGCAAGCTCCAGACAGGACGATGTGGAACAGAACATTGAGGACCTGCTCGGCGAGTACGGCGAAGACGCATTCAAGCGGCTCGTCGTTGAGATCCTGAAAGACATTTCCATTTCACTGGCGATGCTGGTGGACAAATAATAAACGGAGGTAGGAACCATGGCTGCTAAAGAAAAGATCGAAGAAACCAAACTGGAAGACCAGCTGACGATGATCGAAGGCGAGAAGGACGAAGGCTGGAAGGGACCGACGGTGCCGGTATTCATTCCGGAGCTTGAGGACCGGGGCAGCAACGGCCTGAAGGTGGACCAGTACGAACACGTCTCCATCGCCAATGAAGTGAAGGAAGACGTCTACAAGGTACGGCGCGGGGAATGGGTGGACGTTCCTGTCCCGGTCTTCCTGGCGCTGAAGGAAAGATATCCGAAAATCTGAGGTGAATTGACATGACATTGGGAGAGATCAAAGACAGGATCATGTTCCAGACAAACAACGACGCGGAGGACATTGAGGATTACCTCCCTTACGTTGTTGACTATATTAACGAAGGCTACGACCGGCTGATGAACGCCTGGAACAAAACGCACGTCCCTACGGGAGACTATGACCGGCTGGAGATCGATCCCGATGAGCCTCTGCTCCCGGAATGGACGCATCCGGCGATAGCGGACTGGGCGACATGGCTGATCTACCGGAACGGCAACCCGCAGAAACAGCAGCGGGGCATGGCTTTCCGGTCCTCGTTCGAGGAGGTTCTCAGCAGGATCTCCGACGAGGGCGGGGAGAACGGCGTGAACGAAGACGGAACGCGGAAGCATTTCAAGTTCTTCCGGAACATCCCGAGGTGATCGCATGGCACAGTATTCAATGAACGCCTATGACGCGGACGTCTATATCCCTGAGTTCAAGGGCCTTATGCAGTACGGGGATCAGATGAACGGAGACCTCCGTTTCTCCCCGGACTGCATGAACGTGGAAACACCGGCGGGTGTGCTTCAGCCTGCGGCGAAACTGAAGAATGTTCTTCTGCGGACAGACGATACGCACGTCCTCGGAGCGGTGGAGAATTTTACGGTCATATACCTGCGGGCAAAGAATTACTTGGCTTTGCCTTATACAATAAAAAAGTTTGTGGCCACAGATGACCTTGGCAGATCGGCTACTGCACCCGCGTATCAGGTTGACGTGGAAGAAGAATTTGAAAGCTATCTCGTTGTAGCAGGGACAAAACTTTATTCGTTTTCTCTTCCTGTAGATCTGAGCGTTTACCAACAACAGCTTCCTTTTGAAATTCAGAAGGACATGATTACGGAAGTATGGCTTACGCAGGAGAGCGGGACATACGCGAACAAGCGCTGGAGCTTCTGCACATATGAAACAACGTATAATATCGCGTTGCCAGGAGAAGACCCGCACTACGTTACAGCGAACGTTGTTATCATGTCGAATGAAACAAATGGCGTCTACTCGTGGGATGGGACTACAATAAATAAAATAAATTCCGTTCCTACAACATTCGGCCATGTTGCACGTTTCGCGGAAAGGATCTGGGGCGTCGGTATCGGTGACAATAAGGACAGGCTGTATTACTCGGCTGTGTACAACGCCTTTGACTGGAATCCGAACGCTACTGAATACGCGGACGGCGGCGGTGAGATCCGGGAAGCTACATTTGATAATGACCGACTTGTTGCGCTGATGCCATTCGGCGACGCACTGATTGCCTTTTCCGAACAGCGGGCGTGGCGGATCTCCGGATCTGATCCAAGCAATTTCAATATCCAGGAGCAGTACGGGAACGGGACACGGTATCCTGAGAGCATTGCGGTTATCGGTGACCAGCTGATTATGCTTGGAGAGCATGGACTGGTCGTGTACGACGGATACAGAGTTACGCCGTTCATGCAGGAAGCGACATATGAGATTTTCCGCGACGCTCAATTGAGTAAGACGGGGATCGGCACACCTGTCGCTATCGCGATAAACAATAAGTATGTTCTGGCTCTCGCAAACAAACTGTACAACGGGAGCGGCACGTTTGAGAACACCGGTTACCGCTTCCTGATTTACGACCGGATGGACAGCACGCTGACCATCACGGACTGTCCGGCTATTACTTCCTTCTGCGCTGAACCGCCTTACGCATGGGCGGCTGTCGCAAATGAGAATGAAGGAAGCTATGAAGCGAACGTGACCATGCTTCGCTTCGATTCCTGGGATCTTCGGGATGTTTCCGGAGCGGCGACGAAGTGGATGACACCATGGGTGACGCTTGGACGGAAGGATATTCAGAAGGGCGGATTCGACCTGTACTTTTATCCTGAACTGGCGGAGGACGCCACGGAAGGCGTGACATTCACGTTCTCGATCCAGACGGAGAAGAAGACGAAGACGAAGAGCTACACGGTCCAGCCGCTGACGGCAAAGCAGAAGGAAGCCGGGAAGAAGTACAAGCAGAAGCGCCTGCACTTCGGCGGAGCGGGACGGCGGTTCCGGCTGACGATTGAAACAGCCGCAGGCGTCACGACACCCTGGCGGCTGATCGGCGGGATACACATCATCGCTGAGATAGATAAGGACTGATGAACATGGGCATTTTGAAAAGCGCCGGTATCATTAAGCACCTGAAGAGCCTGCTCCCGCTCCCCAGAAAATGGTCGGAGGAAGAGAAAGCGTTTGGCCTGCGGGTGGACAACGCATACCGGGAGACGCAGATCTTCATGCGGGACGCGTCGGAGAAGATGACGGGGTACAAGGTGTTTGGCACGGAGAACGCCGTTTCCGACCTTGACCAGTTTGCCGTCGGCACATGGGGCAGGGCGACATTCACCGCAGGCACGACGCCTTCCTCGTCCTCTTCCAATGTCGGCCCGTTCAATTATATATGTTTCGGCGGATCGGACACGAACCGCACCGTCCTGGTATTCGGTTATTCCGCCGCATGGTTCAACTCAAGAGCGTCGGACGGCTGGCGCGGATGGGAAAAATTTACACTGACATAAGGATGTGATTCTATGCGTGGGAACACCGTCACGATAGAGATGGCGGAGAAGCGGGGGAAAATGGCAAAAACCATCCCGCTTTATCAGTTTGACTACGGGCAGAGGCTGATCATTATTGTTCCGGAAGCGGAGCTGCCGACGTCCTATGAGGTTAACTTCTCAAACGAGCTTCACGGGGAAGCCGTAACCATGATCGGTGATTCCACGGGCGTGGACATCCCGGACACACTGCTGACAACCGGTCTTCCTGTTTACCTTTGGCTTTTCCTGCATGACGGGGAGGATGACGGCGAGACAGAATACGCCGGTGTTATTCCTGTGATCAAGCGGGCAGAGACCATTGACGATCCGCCGACGCCGGAACAGCAGAGCGCCATTACCCAGGCGATTGCCGCCCTGAACGCTGCGGTGGAACAGACGGCTCTTGACGTTGCCGCCACAGGCGAAAGCGTTACAGTTGCGGAGACCGCACAGGGGAAAGCAGAAGACGCACAGGAGGCGGCAGAGACCGCGCAGGGGAAGGCTGAAGACGCACAGGAAGCCGCAGAGACAGCGCAAGGAAAAGCCGAGGATGCGCAGGAAGCGGCGGAGACCGCACAAGGAAAAGCGGATGATGCGCAAGAGGCGGCTGAGGCGGCACAGACGGCGGCAGAGACCGCTGAAACGAACGCGCAGAAGTGGGCGACCGGCGGGACGAGCGGTACACCGAGCGCAACGAACAACGCGAAGTATTATTCGGAGCAGGCTTCAGATTCCGCAACAGACGCGGCCAACTCTGCGGATGCGGCGGCTGCGGCTGCAGAAGCGCTGATAGACGATACCGCAGGCGACGGGGACACGGACAAGGTCTGGAGCGCAGACAAGGTTCATGAAGAGCTTTCAGCGAAAGCTGACAAGGCGGATACCGTGCTGAACACAACCCTGAGCAGGGGACGGAAAGCGAATACAACGGCAGGCACGGGATCTGTCGCGTTTGGCAACGATGCGATTGCGAGTGGAGCATATGCAGCTGCGTTTGGCAACGGAATTGCTGCGCAGGGTGGTAATGGATCGTTCGCGGAAGGATTAAATACATCCGCAATCGGGGATTCGTCACACGCAGAAGGTGAATATACGACAGCTGGCGGGGTCGCTTCTCATGCGGAGAACTGCACAACGACAGCAACAGGAAAATATTCCCATGCACAGGGACAAAATACGGAAGCGACTCACAGGAGCCAGTTTGTTTTCGGTGAATACAACGTTCTTGACGGTTCTTCTGAATTGAGTTCTGGACGTGGGAACTATGTTGAAATTGCAGGCAACGGAACCGGCAGCAGCGCGAGGAGCAACGCAAGGACGCTGG
>Ga0326513_10002248_pt1 | contig 14311 bp, 21 predicted proteins | sample 2_2465_0518_D_FD_203654 | JGI IMG/M metagenome (GOLD analysis project Ga0326513, IMG submission 203654) | Bovine rumen microbial communities from UC Davis, California, United States - 2_2465_0518 | ecosystem: Host-associated > Mammals > Digestive system > Stomach > Rumen | place: USA...
CCGCATCGGGATCATCGAGAAGCAGGACATGGGAGTAGTCGTTGTTGATGCCGAAGAGTTGGTTCTGGACATACCCGGTCGGAACGTCGATCATCCCACGGCGTACGATAGGATCAGCGTATTGAACCTCGTATCTCCCCGTGTGCTTTCCATCGATCATGATTTCCTGCTTGCCGAGATATGCCATGTACTCAAACTCTGTCAAGTTTCGTTTCAACAGCTTCACTTGACCACCCCGCAGTACGGCATGATATGGCGGATCATTGCTTCGGGAACGTCGCTGGAACCGTAGTTCCTATGCACGCCGTTCTCAATGTGCTGGATCTCGCCCTCTGCGCCGCGCTTATTCAGGAAGTAGGCCGCGATTTCGATCTGCTTCATGGTGTAGCGTTCCGGCATTGTCAGAATGTACCTGTCGCTCTCCAAAGGATAGACCAGGTTGAGAATCAGTTCCTCTGCAATCCGGAGATAGGTGGCCAGCGTTTCATCACTGTCCGTGCTGTCGATCATATTCCGGAGCATACTGATCTTCTCGGTCTGAGTCACTCTGACCACCTCCTCCTTACTTACCCTTGCGGGTGCGCTTCGGCTGTTTTTCCTCCGCAGACTCCTCTACTGGCTTCTGCTCGGGTGCCTTCTGCTTTGCGGCTTTTTCAGCCTCTTGCTGTCTGGCGAGTTCTTCCATATGGCGATGAAGCATCATAGCCGCATTTCCTCCTTTTGTCCCTTAGGACTTGACCTTCATGGTCACGGCCTTGGTGGGGTCCATCAGGTAGGCGGCGACCATCTTGGAAGCCTTGATGACCGTGGACTCGTTCAGAATGTCGCGGTCGGTTTCGACGAAGGTGTCGCGCTTGAGGAACAGGCCCAGAGCACCGGGCTTCACGATGTACAGGTTGCCAGCGGTGACCAGACGGTTGGACACGATGACCTGGCAACCATACGCCATGCCGACAGCACCGCGAATGCGGATGTCAGCCGCGATCTCAGAAGCCGGAATCCAGTTGGAGCCGACGAGCTGAGCATAGAAGTCGGGAGTGACCAGAAGGGCCTTCTCGCCTTCGATGTTCTCGCCGAACTTGGCCAGAGCCAGAGGAATGTCGCTCGGGGCCAGTGCGGTGGAGGTGGAAGCGGTTTCATAAACGTTAGTGGAGTTCGCGGCCAGAGACGCGAGCAGAGCGCCGTCCACAGCATCAGCCACGGACAGGACGACCTGAGAAGCGGCCTCGCCCAGAGGATCGCCGTAGCCGGACAGGGCGGCCTCGTCGGTCAGCTGAGTGGCAACGCCGTACTTCACGATGGTGACGGTCTTGGTGGTCTGGGTCAGCTGCTTGATCGGGATGTCCGTGCCCTCGGCAACGGTGGTGGCCATGCCGATGTAGGTGTAGTAGGGCAGGCTCACAGTGTTGCCCGCACGGCCTTCCAGGGTGGTGTCAACCACAGCCAGAGGAGCCAACACGATGTTGTTGATCAGCTTGGAGTCGATGATGTCCGCGATGACCTGCGGGTTGAAGAGATTGCTGAGATAGGTGCCGGAAGTGGTGCTAACGGTAGACATATGCACTCATCCTTTCTGAGTAGTTTTATCTTCCCATGAGTTTGCTGTACTCATCAGGGTACTTGCTTGCGAACTCAAGACGCTCCGTATACTTCATCTGATCGAGTTGCGCCCTGGTGATCGTCGGACCGTCAGTACCGCCAGCGCCCGGTGCGGGAACTTTGCCGTACTCAAGCTTCAGTTGCTTTTCCTTCGCGGCCCATGCCTTGCTCAAGGCATTCAGCGCTGCGTCCACATCGTTCGCGCCGTACAGGGCGTTGGCGATGGTGTTGGCCGCTGACTCGTCCTGCACGAAGGCAAAGACGCTTTTGCTTGTGACGGCAACCGTGCGCTCTTTGGTGAGTTCCTCAAGCTGTTGCTTCAGCGTTGCGAGTTCTTCCTTCTGCGCTTCGGCGGCCTGTTCCTCAACGCTCTGACGCGCTCTCAGCGCCTTCTTCGCGTCTCCGGCTTCCTTGGTCGCCTTGTCAAGCGCCGCCTTCTGCTTGGCCAGTTCGGCCTTCAGTTTGGCAAGTTCCGCGTTGCTGTCGCCCTGCTCTGAATCCTGATCGGTGTTGACATTCTCCGTGGCTTCGGTTGTTTCGATTTCGGTGTTCACATTGGTCTCGAGTTCTGCCATCCTGGGTTCCTCCTTGCGTTTGTTTTGAGTCAGTTCTCTCTGACTTTGATTCTGCGTTTTAACGTCTTCTCTGACGTTGGTGCGATTTGCGTCTTCTCTGACGTTTATTTCAAGCGGGTGTACCGCTCAAAACCTATTCAAGTACCGGCGTGATCCAGCACCGGCAGTTGACGTGCGGCTTTTCCGGTAGGTCCTCCAGCCGGAAGATTTTGCCGTCCATCCCGTGGCAGGTCTTGCACGTTCGGTTGTCGTGCTCCGCGTGCCACATGACCTCGATCACGCCCGCGTCCTCAAACGCCTGGATCGTTGCAGCGTCCGTGACGCTGACCGCAAACCACCCGATCTGCTTGGACAGTTCGCGAAGCGCTTTGTCGATCTCTTTGCCCTTGTCCTGTGCGACAGGGAACCCTTCGATCGCCCGGGCCTTCTTGCGCTCCCACTCCGGGATGAAACGGTAGAGCGCCAGGGGCTCAGTCTCTTCGAGGTAGTCGAGCAACCAGTCGCGGTCTATCCAGTTGCGCTTGCGCTTCCCTGCATCCCGCATGGCGTTGGCATATGCCTGCCTTGCAACTTCCAGGAACCACCGTTTCGCAAGCTTCAACGCGTCATCGTACGCGTCCGTGACCTCGCGGATGACATGCAGTTCATCGGCCCGCATCAGTTTGGTCTTCAGCCGACCAAAAATCCGTAGGTTCTCCCGGTTCAGCGCCTTGATTGCGCGGTCTGCGGCATCGTAGAATGTCACTCGCTCACTCAATCGAAGTCACTTCCGGTCTCCTGGCCTTGCCTGTTCTTGCCCTTGCGACGGCATTCGGGCCGGTCGTAGATCTGGTTGTTCGTATTCTTCTTGAAGGTTCGACCGCAAACCGGACAGATGCCGGTTGAGTCCTTCGGGTGGCCAGTGCCGCTGACGCTTGCCTGCCCGGACGCAACCACTTCCGTGACGTCTTCGTCAATTCCAGGCTCGACCGGGACCCCGGCCTGCTCGTCGAGGAGCCGCGCCTGTTCTTCCTGATACTGGTCATAGACGATGGCATCGCTCTCGGGGTCTTTGGACAGGTTGCTGAAGGTGAATGCCTGGATCGCGGGCATCCCCGCACCGCGCAGACTCGCGAAGGACTGCGTCTTGACCAGCGTGTCCTCGTAACTCTGCCGCCAGAACTTCGGCTCAACCTCGGCGACCTTCAGGCCGTTCAGTTCGTTGGAGTCCCGGCAGATCCGCATGATGATCTTCAGCGTCTCTGTCTCGGCGGCGATCCACATGGACTGCGTTTCAAGCGACCGCGCTTCCGCATGCCACCAGCCGTTTTTCATGATGACCGCGCCGTTGTTCGAGGAGTCGCTCGTCATCGCGTTGCTCTGGGACGGCATGCCGACGATCTCGAGAACCGTCTGGTACATGTCATCGACGAGCGTCTGCGTCTGGGACTGGTTGAGTTCCTCGTTCAGGTAGTAGACCTTGCTGGTCCGACCGTCCATGGCCGGAGGCAACTTCAGCGCACCGAGGTCCTTCAGCTCAAGGAACTGTTCGCGGGTGATATCCACACCCTCGAAGACCATGATGGCCTGGATGAACTGCTCGATACCGTCCAACCTATTGCTCTGCGTCAGGTTGATGGCGTCCAGCAGGGGGAGCACCACCTCAAACGCTCCCATCCGGACCGGATTGCATGGGTACTCCACCAGGTTGATCATCCCGAAGTTGTGCCTAACCTCTTTCGTGATCTGCGAAGCCCTGGTCCCGGAGCCTGTGATGGTGTACGTTACGTTCGGCGTGTACACCGTGTACTCCATCGTGGCCTTTGTCTCGTCCGTGCATACGTAGGTCACGCCCATGACCGGGCGCTTGCTGACGTCGTTCAGCCGTACAACGAAGGTGTTCTTCGGGTCAGGGATCGAAATTTCGAACGGAGCCTCGTCGTAAATCTCGTGGCTCGGGTCGGGATCATGCACCGTCAGGCGGTAACCAACGCCGCAAGTGAACATCTGGTACGCCAGAAGCAAGTCCTTCGACTGCTTTTCCTCGGTCAGCATCATGTCGTTCAGACGGCTGACCTTCTTTGGGGCACTCTTGTTACTGCCTCGGCTGATGTACTGGATCGGCTTGCCCGCGAACTCGCTTGCCTTAAAGGTCACGATCTCGTTCGCAAGGTTCACAACCACCTTGTTGTTGATCTCCGCGTTGACCGCTTTGACCCGACCCAGGATCGGCTGCCATCCGCGCAGATACCGCTCCAGATACTTGATCTCTTCCCGGTTTCTCAGATGCACCCGCAGCGCTTTGTTCAGGACGTCCAGCACATTGTCCCGGGTAATCTCGCGCTCTCCAGTGAAGATTACCCTCCGACCGTGCATCTCTGGGGACACGTTAACGTCACGAGCCTTTACCTGCTCGTTCACGTCCTCGTTCGTCTGCCTGATCATTCGTGCCACCTCCGATGCATGGAAGCAAAAATCCGCGTCGCGCAAAACTCCGTAGAGTCTCGCGATAACGCGGATCAATCAGAGGGTAGTCTACTCCCTCGGCTACATCATATAACAAGCGAGTCCGTTTGTCAACTGTTTATAACAAATTTATACAATATATTGTGTCTGTTTTTCGTTTATAACACAATTTGTGCTATCACCACGGTCTCCTGATTACCTCGACCGTCCGGCTGACCGTGTTCCGGATCTCGTGCGACAGCAGACTCATGCCGTCCGGGGCGTCATCGTGCGGCACCTTGCCGTTCCGGGTGTATGTTGTGAACTCCCGCATCATCATGCCGTACTCGCTCGACGGCTGGTACAGCGACTTGTCCTTGAAGTAGAAGTGCTTCAGGATATAGTCGGACTCCACCTCAATCCGGGTGGTCTTTTTTGCATTTGCGCGGCGGAGCCGGATGCTGATTTTGCCGCCCATGCTTTCGATCAGCCGCTCCACGTCCCTGGCGTAGTACTCGCCCGTGCTATTGGACTCGAACGTCGCGACCGCAACCTTGTGCTTCACCAGGACGTTGGCGCACTCCGGCTTCGTGTGCTCCGGTGTGGCATTGCTGAACACACAGTCCTCAATGTACACGTCATCACCGTAGATATATCCGACCGGTAGCATGACGCTGTCCGACCCCTTCTCTGCCGTGTCGCATGCCGCCACCACAGCGTCCGGTTCCCGATCCGGCAGCTTGAAGTACCGGTTCAGTTCGTCCTCCGGGAACAGCCTGCCCTTTGCCTCAAACGGCTGTTGCTGGAACTGCGACATCCACTGCATCTCCGTCACCAGTTCACGCTCGTGCCGATAGTACTCCGTTGTGAACATCGGCTTTCCGTGCAGGACAATCTGGAAGTTGCTCTCGTCCGTTACTGGATCCAGCGCCGGGATCTCCAGGATCTTCGTCCTCCACCCCATGCTCGGCGCGACCTCTTGCAGCCTGCCGATGGGATCGTACAGCGAATACCGCGTGCCCTGCGCCACAATCGGGCAGCCCTCCAACCGGCGTCCGAGAATGTCGCCGCGCACCTTGTCCCACAGGAAATCCAGCCTGTCGCGATTGATCGCTTCCTCTTCGTTCTTGACTGTGTCATCCAGGTACACCAGTCCGTCCGGTGTGGCCTCCGTCGAACCCGTGATCTGGCCGTCGATAGGTCTGCACGTCACCGTCGCGAACCGCTTCTTTGACTTGAGGTTGATGGTCTTCTCATCCGCATTCGTCTGTACCAGCTTCGCTTCCGGGAACACATCGTAGTACAGGTACTTGTCCTTCGATGTCAGCACGTCCGTCATGCCGTTATAGAAGCTCTTCACCAGCATGTCACCCGCGCCTGAGCAGACCGACGATCCGTCCGGGGCGTTGCCTGCCCGGAACAGCACGAACCACGTGCCGATTGTCGTCTTGCCAGTCCGCTTCGGCTGGCTCACCGTCAGCAGGTCAACCTTCCCGTCATGCACCATCTGGAACGCCTGCACGATGGGCCGCAGCACCCGCCTCCTCGGAAGGTAAAACTGCTCATCCGGCGGCCTGTTGCTCTCAAGGTACAGCATGAACGAATCGAAGTCCACCTGCGCACTCATCAGCAGACTCAGCTTGCGAGCCTCCCCAAGCCGTCTGACCGCCGCCCCGTCGCTCCTGCCAATCCGGTGCATGGCCCTCTCGATCTCTCCCCGAAACGCGATGTTCCGCGCATGATAATCAACGAGCCCGTCCTTGATCTGCCCGTACATCAACGCCAGGATGTCCTCGTATATCTGCGGATCGTCCGGCGTCCGCTCAAGCCACCGGAACGCGCCGTCGATCTTTGCCGCCCGGACCTCCGTCTCCGTCATGTCCACACCCCCATATATAAAATCACTCCATGCAAACCGCACAGCACATTGCCGTACACCTCGCATGGAGCGATCATCATCTGTTATGCAATTTCGCCTTTTTTAGTTTTTTGCGATTTTTTCATACCGGCGGTCAGGCGATCTCGGTTTTCATCGCCGTCAGCACGGACTTCAGCGCCTTGAAGACCGGGTAGTATACGGAATTCTTCGCGCTCGCCAGCTTCTCATAGGCCTCAATGCATCCGCTTTCGGCAGGCTCCGTCTCACCGTCGCTCAGGGTCTCCACCTCGTCGTTCATCCATTGCTGTACGCGCTCGTACAGGGCGTCGAACTGGTCGTCCGGGTATTCCTCCCCGCCTTCAACCACCGCATCCAGCACGCTTTCCTTACTGACCACAAAGTTCCACATGCCATCGTATTCGCTCACCGTTACGAACACTTCTTCATCCGTGTCCGGACCGGTTACCTTCGCCTCCGCTTCCCGCGTCCACACGCCAGGGGAAACCATCTTGTGATTCGCCTTGATCTCGTAAATCGTCCTCATTCTTTTTCTCCTCCGTTCTCGTCTTCCTCGTCGTCCTTCAGAATGGGTTCATGGACACCTCGTACCCAGTTCTTCATCTCTCCGTACCGGTAGTATCCACGGTACAGCATCTCGTTATTCGCAATGCTGTGGATCGTGCTGTCCCGGAACCTTGTGCCAATTCTCGTCCGATAACCCATTTCGTTCAGCTTCTCCGTGATCGCCAGCTTGTTCGTGCCCTTCTTCAGCTCGCTGAACACAAACTCTACGATGGGTCGCTCGTCTTCGTTGATCACAAGCCGTCCGTTCTCTACACGATAGCCATATGCGCACCGACCGCCGCTGTACCCTCCGCAGGACGCTTTGATGCTCCTGCCCCTGCCAGTCCGGATGGCGATGTTCTTCCGCTCCTGCTCCGCAACAAACTGTAGCAGTGCGCGGTATATGTTCGCAAAATCACCTCCTTCCGCAAACTCTTCCCTCGTGGACAGCAGCTTGATGTTCTTCTTCTCCAGCGTGTACAGGTAGTAGAAGTACAGCTTCGTGTCTCTCGCCAACCGGTCGTTCTTGAACACAATCACCGCTTCAAACGGCGGGTTCGTCGTGTTGTCCCCGTACAGGATCTCGTTCAGCGCTGGACGATCATCCTTCGCACCGCTCATGTCGTCGATCTTCCAGTCCACAATCGCATACCCGTGCTCGTCCGCATATGCCAGAATCTCTCGCCGCTGGACCTCGATGCCGAACCGGTCGTCCTGCGCCTGCGCTTCCGTCGATACCCTAATGTACCCAATCGCGTTCTTTAAATTCCGCATGCCGTCTCCCCCATTCGTGTCTTTGCCGTTCCGACCGCGCCTTCTTTGCCGTCCCAGACCTGCCAGCCCGACCGTGTCCGCCGCGTTATTCTTGCCGTCCCGGGCCTCGCCGACCGAACCGACCGGACCGTGCCAACCGTTTCCCTGTGACTGTTCCCTTGTCACTGTTACCTGTTTCGTTCACGCTTATCCTACCACATGTCTCTTTTATTGTCAAGAGGTTTTCGAGTCTTTTTTGCTCCGAGGGTGCTGATGGGGGTTACGGGGATCCCATGGCTTGCGTAAACTTCCCCATGGGTGTGGGTTTACGGATCGCACTGTCAACCTATTGCGCCGCATAGGTTTACGCATTGCACCGTAAACTTGCCATGCCGTGAAAGTATACGCAACGTGCAGCGCGTCCAGGTTGCGCCGACCGCGCCGACGGTGGAAGCAATCGCCGACCGCCGACCGCTCCAAACGTCCAGCGCGGAAAAATTCGCTTTTCGCCCTATAAAGGAAGAAACGCAAATCCGAAAAAGCCGCTAACGCATCACACGCCAGGCCGCATTACAACAGGGCCTGTCACGGTTTTTCATGGTTAAAAATCACGGCAACGTTGACAAGGTTTCCGTGACGGTGCTACAATGGCACTGTCGAAAGGGACAGCACTCCACCAGTAGACGGTGGGAGTAGCCGAGTAGACAGGATTGACAGGTATGGAAGCGCGGCCGCTCTCTCGGCCGATCGATCGGAAAACCTGTCATGGAAGGAATAGAGCCAACTATTGAAAACGGCGCGGCGTACCTTGACAACTACACATTATTGCATGCTTTCCCATTGCATGCCATGGCCTAACAATCGAATGATTTGATTGGAGGCTTTAAACATGGCATACAGCAAAGAAACCCTTTCCGCATACGTCAAGAACATGAAAGCTATTATTGACGGCTATACTTTCGCCCTCCAGCATGAGACCGCGCTCAAAGTTGCGATCTCATACGGAAACAGCAAGATCGGCCGTGTAATGAATGTTTCGACGGCGCCGATTATCGCTTGCGGCAAGAACTGCAAAGGTTGCAAGGGCATCTGTTACGATATCAAAGCGGGCATCCAGTATACAAACGTCATGAAAGCCCGAGCCCGTAACACGGCCATGGCAAAGAAGGCCCGCGAGCTGTATTTCCAGCAGATCGATGCGGCCATGTCCCGCCGCCGCAAGAACAAGTATTTTCGTTGGCACGTTGCAGGCGATATCCTGGACATGGACTATCTTGCGCGAATGATCGAAAATGCGGTGAATCATCCGGATTTCATCATCTGGACGTATACGAAACAATACGACATTGTTAACGAATACGTCCGGACTCATGGCGGCTCGATTGCTTCTGCTATCCCGTCGAGTATGGTCATCATGTTTTCTGAATGGCGCGGGATCCCGATGCATAATCCCTATGGTTTTCCTGAATTCCGTGTGGTATTCAAGACGGATAAAGTCAAGCCGTCCGGCTTCTATTGCCCTGGCAACTGTGACTTTTGCAAACAGCACCATTGCGGCTGTATTGCAGGACAGACGGTGTACTGCAATGAACACTGATTACAATTGCAGGCTATGGCTTGCAATGGGAGGGCATGCAACAACGGCACAAATCTTCTGCTTTCAACTTTGACAGCGCAAAAGCGCGGAAAGGAAAGAAAACCATGGAAGAAAAGTACATCTCTGTTAGCAACCTGACTTTGTCCCTTTGGCTGGACTATGTCAAGCCTGCCTTTGGAAGCGACACGGCACCGGCCAACATCGCCGACGAAATCAGCCATTGCATGACTACCGCATGCTTTAACGTCAATCACGCAATAGAAGGGCACGAAAACTATATCCGTGCGGAAGCTATCGAGCTTCTCTATCAATTGGCTGTATCAATCAAATACCGTCACGCAACATCTGACGCCATGCTAGACCTGCATGCAGGACTTGTAAAAGTTTTGACAGCGTAACAATTCACCAGGGCGGTCGGCCATTCTGCTGGCCACCCAACCTAACAGATAAGAGGGCAACAACATGGCAAAATTCACATTTGAAATCACGTCGGAAACAATTCTGTTTGACGTGCTCCGCATCATCGAAGAAGCAACGGAAGTGCAATTCATCGACGTGCCGAAGGACAGGGAAGAAGAATTCGCCGACGATTGCAGAGACTCACTCGAATTCTACTTTGAACGGCACGGCATCACCATGAGGGACTATCTGCAACAGATACAGACAATAGTCCTAGACACCGCCGAAACATACGGATACTTGCTATGAAACAGAAGGGGGATTAAACCATGAGCAACAGCGAAATCATCAGCACCTTGACAGAATTGCAAGAGTATACCCGCATCATCGAAGAAGCGCAGGCCGCCGCCGACGCTCTGAAGGACAAAATCAAGGCCCACATGGGCGAGGACGAACTGCTGATTGCAGGGCCGTACAAGGTCACCTGGAAGACCGTCACCACAAGCCGGATTGACGGCAAGGCCCTGGCGAAGGACCACCCCGAGATCGCCGCCGAATACACCAAGCCCTCCACCACGCGCCGCTTCCTGGTGGCGTGACACAAGCCGAAACGCCCGCGAGGGCGTCAGCAGGGAAACGGTACACCCTGCTCTGATGATGGCAGTACCACCACAAGACGAAGGAAGGAATGGAAGAACATGAAAATCCTAAACAGAGGAATCACGCCGAGAATGTCAGCAAGACTCAAGCGCACCACCGACATCACGCTTGAATCATGGGAGAACGGCTTCTGTGTTGCCTGCTTTCCGGTAGCAAAGGATACGCTGAACTTCGCAATACAGAAGCACAGAAGGTTCCGCCTTGCATTCTGGTTTGACAGCATCGAAGCTGCAACGAAGTGCTTCGAGGACTTACAGACAGACCTTGTAGCGCTTGACACTTACAAGAACAACGCCGAGCACCCAGACTATCTGGATTATGTTCTGAAAGACTAAAGCGAAAGAGAGGAAGGACACCATGACCACCGCCGAATTCACCGCCGCCATGTACGAGGACGCCTGCTGGAGCTACGGCCCCCAGCCGATGACACTGGACGACGCCACCTACAACCTGAGGGAATACCGGGCCGACCGGATCCCAGTCCCGCGCAAGCTGACCGCGAAACGCTTCTGCGATCTGTGGAATCTGCTCTACACCCGCGACACGATGGAGGATGATCTGCAATGCGCTATTGGCTGACACCCGGCGGACAGTACAATGTCCTGTACGATGACATGACTAAGCAGCCGCACCTTCTGATTGCAGGCGCGACAGGGTCCGGCAAGTCCGTTGTCATCAACGGCATCATTACCACCCTGCTGACGCTTGCCACACCGACCGACGCCCAGTTCATTCTGATCGACCCCAAGCGCGTCGAACTGGTGCAGTACAAGAACCTTCCGCACACCATCACCTACGCCAGCGAACCAGGCGAGCCAGCCCGGGCGCTGCGGCAGGCCATCACCATCATCGAAGACCGCTTCGTGCGCATGCAGAAAGCAGGACTTCGCAAGTACGACGGCGGTCACGTGTACGTCATCATCGACGAACTCGCCGACCTCATGACCACCGACAAGAAGACAATCCAGCCCCTGCTCCAACGGATATGCCAGATCGGACGGGCCGCATGTGTCCACGTCATCGCAGCGACTCAGTGCCCACTGGCAACTGTGATCCCGACCGCCATCAAGGTTAACTTCGACAGTCGCGTCGGCCTGCGCTGCCGATCCGGACAGGATAGCCGGAACATTCTCGGCCAAACCGGGTGCGAGAGTCTCCCGCGCTACGGCCAGGGCTACTACATGAGACCTGAAGGCCTGGACCGCTACCTGATCCCCATGGTTTCCGACGACACGATTAACCAACTGGTAGCCTGGTGGACCTCGCCCCGCTGCCAGACAGCACAGCAAATCGCATAACGAAGGGAGACAGAACCATGAAGTACTACATCCTGACCTGGTACACCCGCCGCCACAGCGGGGTCTGGAACGCCCTGGCTGCCGATCCGAAGGAAGCCGAGAGCCGCCTCCGCCGCTACCTGCACACCCGCTACCCCGGCCAGCGCGTGACGGTCACCCTTGACAGCGTGCTACCCGCGTGATAGTATTCTGAATAACAAAATGACCGAAAACGAAAGGAGAAAACACTATGAAGAAAGAATTTGCCGAAAAGGTCATCCGTGAACGAATCGTTGATACAAAGGCGTACAGATACATCTGCAAAGAGTGCCAGAACGCTAACGAGCAATGGCTTGAGATTCGCCGCCTGCCTTTAGTCGAGTTGGACACCACCGCCGCCCTGTCCGAATGGGAAACGGTTTACGACAGCCGGAGAGCCTGACACACCGCACCCCGCTCCGGCGGGGTTTTTCTTTTTCCGTTATAAACCCCGTTATAAACGACACGCTCTCATTGCCACAAAAACGGTCCTCTCAGCGCGTCGCTATCGAAGTGGACAATTACAGCACCTCCACCCCGCGAGGCGATCCTGACGCATTCTAGACCCCTCTGTGCGCGTTCTGCTGCCACTGCGGGGTTTGCAATCCGGAGGACGCCGCTGCCGGGATACTTTCCTCCGGTCTGGCAGGTCGCTGCCGTCGGTCAAGCCAGCCCGGAGAGCCGACAGAAAAACCCGGCCACCTGGACCGGGTCGAATGGTACGGTTTGCACTCTGTTTTCGGAGCCAGAGTCAAAAGCAACCTTACGTGTATGAATATATAAATTAATTAATTAGTGTACCAATAGTACCATTTATTTTTCGCTTGTGTCTTCCGGTAATGCAGTAAGATATCTGTCACTGATCTGTTCGGTGGACATGTTGTCCAGGGGATTGTTCGGAGTAACCACGATCTGCTGTTCGTCTCGCATTCCGAAGGCGTTCTTCCCGATGAATATCCACGAAGCTGGATTGCATTTCCCGTTCTGCCCATAATCCCACCACATTTCCTGGAGCGCATCTACAGCTTTTTTAATCAATCCACAGTGTGTCTCATTGCGATATTCACCTCTTCTCCACCTCATGACGGTTTCATCTGAAACTCCGATCCAGTTTCCGAGGCCTTTGATATTAGGTTTACGGTCGTTGTCGATACAGAACTGGAAGTATTCGCGGATACGGTTTTCGACCTGGACGGGATCGGAGATGTCGATGGGGGGCAGGTCCCATGATGCTAGGGCATAGCGCAGATAGCGGGCGTTGTCACCGGGTTCGGTGTTTTCCTCGCCGAACTTAGCGAGATCGGGACGGTTCCGATGGCGTTTTTGTTTGACGATCTCGGTAACGGCGTCATCAGGAACATCGGTTTTATTGGTGATGTTGTTACTGGTCGGTTTGTTTGGTGTCTTGTTTGGCATAGTGTGTCACCTCGCTGAGTGGATTACGGATTGTGCGTTCCGCGATGAGTCCACGTTCTTCTGCTGCCATACGCTGGACGGAGCGGATAATTTTCCAGACGGTAGCCATGGGCATGGAGCGTTGGGAGCAGTAGTCTTCGATGGACTGGGAGTTGAGTTCGGGGCAGCGGTAGTAGATAGAGACGACGGTTTGCCATTCCGGCCGGATGCGGCTGTAGACGGAGTGACACGCGGTCCAGTTAGCGCGGTCCGGGTCGGAGATGTTGGGGATATTGCCGTCCATGTAGCGGATGTAGAAGCGCCACATGTGATCGGCGTAGGTGCGGTAGAAGTTGGTATTGATTGCGGTCACCCCCTAGTCTGTGTGGAAGGGTTCTGTGCGGGATGGTTCTGTCCGGATTGGCCGGACGCGGTAGCGGACGGAATGGCATTCTGTTGGGCTAGCCATGTAGATTCGCCGATGACGATTTGTCCGATGTGGCCCACCTTAATAGTGCTGTCGCACCAGATCTTGCGGCCCATCTGGGTAGCCCTCAGACAGAAGGACTGGTCTTCTCCGATGTTACCGGTGAATGAGAACGGTGGACCGTACTTGTCCCAGATGTCTTTCAGCAGCTTGGTGGACGTCATGCAACAGGCGAACCCGCACCCGGCAATCTGGAAGACGGCATCTTTCGGGTAGTCGAGGTACTTCTCCGGGCGGTAGTGGAAGGACGGCTCGTGTTCCTCATGGAATGCCTTGTAGATCACAGGCTCGGTTGGGATCACACGCTTGAAGCACAAGCCAGTGACCATCTCTTTCCCGGAGTCCAGATGCTTGGACATCTTGATTAACGTGTCCGGTTCAAACGTCATGTCGCTGTCCAGCCACATCACCCGGTCAACGTTGTTAGAGATGGCGATAGTCACGAACTCATTCCGGGCGTCATGAATCAGGGAGTTCTCTAGAATGCTAGTGTAGGTGTTCGGCAGTCTGTGCATGCATTCCAGTGCCCACAGGAACTTGGTCGGGAGTGTGGACATGCACGGGATGGCAATCATGATCTTCGGGCCGGACGGTTTCTTCTGTATGTTCGGGAAGGGCGTTGCGTTTCTGTCTTTCTTCATCGTTTCACCTCCGGATTGACGG
>Ga0326513_10002249_pt1 | contig 14308 bp, 27 predicted proteins | sample 2_2465_0518_D_FD_203654 | JGI IMG/M metagenome (GOLD analysis project Ga0326513, IMG submission 203654) | Bovine rumen microbial communities from UC Davis, California, United States - 2_2465_0518 | ecosystem: Host-associated > Mammals > Digestive system > Stomach > Rumen | place: USA...
ACTATATCCCATAACCAATTACTCCAATTATCAAATCCGAAAGTATACTTTTCAATTAAGAAATCGTCAAACCGATCGGGGACAAAATCATTCAGTTCGCTTATAATATTCCATCCATCGGTATCTTCGATACAATGCTCTACGGGAAGATATCTGCCTTCTAAAGTTTCTAAATAATCTTCCTCGTGCGTATCTTGCGTAAAAAATATATCATATCCATTTTCTTTACATTCTCTAACCTTCTCCACAACCCGCGGAACTATTGCCTGGGCTTCTGGTGTTCCCAAAGACCCAGTAACAAAGTCATTCTGCATATCAACAACAATTAAAATCTTTCTCATTGTTTTCTCCTCCTCATCTGCTCCAGTATTTTTTCGACTTCTGAGTAATGACGGTTTGTCTTAACAACATCCTCATCGTAACAATGAGTCGAGTCGCCGTCCTCGTCTATAATTGTTAAAAATCCGCTATCGGTTGTACTTGTAACAACTCCATTTTGTCCCACCTCCATTATCCAGACTTCGTCTCCGACGTGAATTTTTTCTTTCTTCCACTCTTCATATACTTTTTTCGCTTCTTGATAAGAATATTTGGATGCAAAATCATCTTCTGCGATATTATCTATATCAAAACATTCACAATATTTATCTTCGGACATTCCTATAATACGCCTGACAAATTCCCAGACTTCATCTTCTATGGCTTCTCGATCTAGATTTGTATAGGGAGTTAAGCAAGAAACAGGAAAGTGCGTCTCTTTCATGATTTCCCCATTTTCATATTGACATCCAGTAACATAATTTACATAATCGGGTAATTCTATAATATATTTTGCCATTTAAGCCTCCTTTGTCAAACCATAAATAATCATGTCTTCTCCGACGATTTTCGATAATAATTTATAACGATCTGGTAAGCTGTTCATAATTTAACTCCTTATTCATCAATGCCAAATCCACAGTTTTTTGCAATATCGATCAGCTGATACCCATGACTTTCACAAATAGCGGCGAATACTTTATTCATCATCGGCCACTCATTTTCTTTAAGATGATCAAGAAAAGGTCTACGACCATTTGCGCGAAGTATTAGGTCGATTCCGTATTTATATTTTAAGTTCTTATAAATCCTCTTCCACATATTACCAAAATCAACATTAGCAAATATAGCAAGCTTACGAACCATAGCGTTTAGTTTACTCCGATCATTCCAAGTAAGTTCACCATTCGCCAAAACATGATTAGTCTTTTCTAACTCTTGTATATGACGATTCTTAAATTCATTGAATTCAGCAAATGCTGCAAAAACTCCGGGTGTATCATTTCTAAGAAGAGCCTCGGTTATCCTTAAAGCAAGTTCTTTTTCTGTATCGATATCTTTAACCGCGACCTCTTTATCAACCTTCTCAGAGATATTAAGTAACTGATTACGAACTTCAATAGCAATCTTAGAATTACGAAGAAGCATACCGACTCGTAGGATAGCGCGCTTCGGATAGATATAAACGCCGCGATTTGGAACGATGATCTGATTACCAGAAGAATCGGTAATAGAAATATAGTTCCGTAGTTCATCAATAGTATAAAGATCCTGGTTGTTTACGAAGGGGCCAGATTGGCCCTTTAATGATTTTCGCGTTAATAAATACATCCCATCGCTCGATAATTCATCTGTGTATCTTTTGTATATATGTTTGATTACTTCTTTATCAACTTCGTAGTAGTCCGCTACTTGCTCGGTAGTCATAAAATCTGCGCCTTCTAATAGGATAAGCTTCTTTACTTTATCTAAAACGTCGATTCTGTCAGCAAGTTCTTCCCTTAAATCTTTATTCATCAATAAATCATTTGCGTACATAGAAAATCTCCTTTTAAATAATGCCGTTATTAATTTAATTTGTTAGATGGTATCATAAATTCGTCGATTAGTCAAGCTTTTCTGCAAGATGTTTGATCACCTCGTCGTGAAGAGTTGCAAAATACTCAGAGTGTTTTCCGGTTTTTTCTAAGATACAAACTTTTGGGATCCCTCTGCAAAAATACCCATTAGGATCAATAATATCGTACTGCTCATCATCGATGTTTATAATATAGCCGTACCTTTCAGTATAATAAGAAAACTTCACGAAGTCTCCGCACTGAAGATCATTTATGAAAGTATTATATTTCTCAATAATTTGCGGGATAGTATAATAGTTTAGAACCACATCAATACCAGAGACTCCAAAAATCTCATTTATCTCGTCATCTGAGAGTTTAATAATTTTCGCAAACACCTCATTAAAATCGTCGATAATTGAAGGAGTTTGGATATATTCGGCATTCCAGCATTCTCTGCAAGACGCATAACGGTCACAAAATTCTTTTGCTATCTCTTCATCTATGTCTATGATATCAGTGGGACATTCTTGGGCTACCAAAGTATCTTCATCTAATCCCAATTCTTTTACCGCGTATTCTCTATAGGTCATTATTTTTCTCCTCTCCAACAAAATCCGTCGTCTTCTGTATTATCATATTCAATTAATTCGTCATAGTAATAATCATCATTGACATAAGTATCAAATTCTTCGTGATAAGCTGGGCAATCTATAGTCCAGCGATGCATACAGTCTTTGCATTGAACAATCTCAGGCATCGGCTTCCTCCTTTACTGTGGTTGATGAAATTTCATAATCCCCAGATTCGGTGATTACTACGTTATGAGTTTCGGTGTCGGTTTCGTAGTGGATAGATTTGATGATATTCATAAGCTCAATCCTTTCTATTAAATAATGCATAAGCTGTTTGAAGGTTCGCCAAGATTCCCGTCAATCCAGACGAAATAGAGCTATAGTGATTGTTGTTACACTCATATTCGCTCCATACTTTATATATTGCAGTATCGCCTGATCCTTCAAGTGGATATATCTTTGTGTTGTTAATTTCACATCCTTTTAACCAAAGATCAAAATTCATTATCCAGGTACCTCACTACTGCTTCATATATAATGTCGTAATCTTGGTTACCTCTACCGTAGAAGTGTTTGGCAACATTGGCATGTTCTTGTTCTATTTCTTTCATTTCTGGGTGATTAACAGATGCTATGTGGTATCTGATTACTTGTGCTAAGATGTGATATTCGTTAATCATAGAATTTACCTCCATTCTGGTGGGATCGGAAGAGATCCGAATTTTTTAATTGTTTTGTTAAATAGGATATGTTCTGCTCTGTGTCGATTCTTTTTTCGTATTCGCTTTCTTTTGTGGTAGCAAGATAGGTTGAAGCATTTTTGAAATTGCTTACATATTTTTAGTTCTTCACTCATATTAGATTTGCTCCTGTGTTATCAAGAGAATTACGTAAGGAGATCTCTAGTTATTAAATGGATTGGTTGACAAGATAGAAAAAATGTCTTTATATTATCCGCAAATTTCGGAGATCGACTGGAGTAATTCTTACCCGTATGAGATCAAATTGAGCGACTGGTTATCAAGATAAGAAAGTTTGTCTGCATTAGTCGCGAAATTTGAGATCTAAGCAACGTCAATTAATTTAAGACTAATTTTATATGATGTTAGATTATTTGTCAAGTAATAAATTTCCGTGTTTGTAATAAGACAAAATCCGCGCTAATCAACGAAATAATATCAAGCAGACAATGTAAAGGATAGACATTTCTATTTTGATAAAGAAAGATTTAAAATTCCTGGTCATGTAGTTTATCAAAATCATAATGTATGTAATGTACGAAAATATTTATATATGATGAGTCACAGATTATCCGTAAGGATAAGATGTGAAGCGAACAGGTTTTCCTTAGGAAAACGTCCCGATAGGGTTCGCAACGCGAAAGGGAATTTGCAAAGCAAATTAAGCTATATAGATTAATAACTTAAATTATAATCAGTAACTTATTAAATATAATTATCGTAACTAAAGTTACTCTCATTTGTCCGCTTCGATAACAGATTTACTTATTTGACAAAGATTGAAGTATCTACTGTTATCTCAGCGTCCAAATATTATGACTTACATACTTGTTGATTATTATTGTTATTTCTTAATTTAATATTGTTCAATATTCATACCCCCTTTTTAATATCCCCCTACTAAGGGGGATAATATCGTTCTGATCGAAATTTTATATCTTACTTTCCCTATATATATTCTAAGAGCGAATTTTTCGAAACCAAGTAAAACAAAGGGTTTTGTTGTCCTAAAAAACGAATTTTAATACTTCAAAAGTGTTAGAATGTAAATTCACCTATATGTAGAAAGCGTGAAAGTACCATTTGCGTTTTCACTTAGTAAAACATTGGACTTTGAGACGCTGTTAATAAAAGTTAATAAAGTTATTACAATATATTACATATTTGTTAACCAATCAACTAATAGATTTCTCATCCTTGGAGATGGAAGATAGACGTCAATTGGTTGACCGTTCCTAATCCTGGATCTCCACATCCACTGGATAAGATCTGATAACGCATATGATGATTCATCAACCGGATATCCCATATGAGAAAAATATTTCTTAATCATAGGACGATGAAATCTATTTACGCAATATGCGAGAGACGATTTGTTAGTATAGTTATTTGTAGCTCTACATCCAAGATGGACGAAACCCTTTGTATATCCTTTACCTTGGAGATTTTGTCTGTATTCTTTAAATGTAGTCCACATAGAATCCTTACTTTTAGACTGCGAGATATTATGAAACCAATTGTAGAGATTGTTTTTCATTCTATCTATATAGATTTTGTCAGCATCGTCATACCAACTGAAGGAGAACGTATTTCTGTCAGAATGGATGTTGGTATTTAATTTCCCTTCATAGATATTGATCAAGTCTTGATATTCTGATAAATCTGGTTTTTTAAATTCGATGAGTTTATTGTTTTCTATGGATTTTTTTACGTATTTCAGATTGTTCGCCAGAAAGTAATTGTGCATAATATTTGCTTCGAATAGATATGTTAATACGAAGATTTCATGAAAGGCGTCGAATATTTCCGGCGGAAATTGCCACATCAAAGCTTCATTATCAATATTGATGACCTTGTTAAGTTTGATCATGTGTTCTAGCCATCCATATCCATTTTCTGATAGGTTCCTATATCTATCGGTCCATACCATTCTGTAGTCATCATCAACTATAGCAGCGCCAGAATCCATGATGATATCTATGTCGGATTTTTTAATTTCTATAGGATTGAGCACTTCGATTACTTCGTCCATGATTAGGATGTAATTTCCTTCTCGAATCAGACTTATGCATTCCTCGTCGAATAGCTGAAAGAGAGAATGAGTCGATGCTATGCTGCGTTTTTTGCGGAGTTGGTTTTTGACTCTGGGGAGTTTTGGTTTGTTTTCTTCATCTGGTGGGACGTAGATATCTGAAATTTCTTTTTTAATTCTTTCATCTTCTGATTTAAGTGGTGTTATATATAAGAAGCGTTTTTGCGGGTTTTTCTTCATATAGTTGATTATCCAGGTTGTTTTGCCGGATCCCATGATGGAATCGATGACGGTAATTTTTTGGTTCATTGTGAAAGCCTCCTTTTATATGGATGTCGTGGTGGTTTAAAAGTACCCCCTGGTAGTAATAGTGGAAATTATAACATGGAGAATTTGAGTTGTCAAGATTGTGGATAACTTGTGGATAAGTCGATTTGGAGTAGTTGGGGAAAGAGTGCGGAAATGTGGAAAAATAATGGAGTTGCGATTAGATGTAGAGGATGGTGGATTTTTTAGTTAGTGTGGAAATAAACCACGTTCTACGGATCACTACTGAAGCGGATCTTGCCTGGTTCAAACTATCCCCTATAAGGCAAAAAAACTATAATTTTTTTAGGTTTAAAAAGTTCTTAAAACCGCATAAAAAGGTCATATTTTGGACATTCAAATAAAATTTGTTTTTTAAATTCAACTTGCTATAAAGGCATTGTAACAAGTTAACCACATCACAAACACCGAGCAGGTAGCGACGGTAGGCAAGCCGTTGACGGTGTCCACACTTTTTCCTATGCGGTGCAATCGCATAGTTTGGGTAATCTTTAGGGGAACCACTGATTACCATTGTATCTTGATAATTGCACATAGTCATGAAACCATTTTGGGGCGGATTATCCCTCGGTGAGGGGTGCGAAGGTCTTGAAAAACAGGGAGGCACTGTACCTGCTCATTAGCAGGTAGGCGGATACACATTTGTAAGCCGTAAAGCTCTTTCCTTGCAATTCTGGAGGAATAAATCCCGAACTTTCCCTCACCCTGCCAAACTGGAATGGTGAAAAAACCGTAGTAGGGCGGGACTATGTTGCCATCAAGGGCGGTCGCTTGCCTGCAAAAAGCGACTTTGGGCAGGCTAACGGACACAATCAGGGGACTCCCCTGTTAAAAACCACGTGAGGACTCCGTCCTCTCCCTCGAGCAAATCGCTTTTGGGTTACTGGTAGAGTGCGAGTGAATGAAACCGATGGCAAGGTAGTAAAGTCTGTCCGAGACCACAAAACGACAGGCTGAGTTTCCAGGCTCACACGAGGTTCATGCCCTCGGTCTGTCTTTCGGCAATAATGCCGAACTAATCAATTATTTTACAACCGCAAAGTGCGGTAGAAGGGTGGTATACTATGGCTAAAAAATTACGTTTTGTAGGAATGAACACTGAGATTATGGCAACTATCAATCGTGTTCTCGAGGTTCGCTTTGTCCGGATTGAGGCCTGTGCTGATATTCGCAAGTCCATTGCTAAACTCGAGGTGGAGTGCGAGGACATTGCCAAGGACATTACTGGCAAGGATTCTAAAGACCCTGAATACATCAAGGGTATGGAGAAGATCCACGGCAAGGAGGCCGAGGTTCGTCGCCTCGAGGAACGCCGTAAAGCTATCATGAAGTATTCTAACGAATACCTTAAGGACACCAAGTCCGGCAAGACCCGGATTCCAGGTGCTTACTCTCGCCTTCTCGATGTGGACGGTATGGGAATGTACGGCTACTATCAGGAGGCCGTAGACCGTGAGTCTATCAATGACACCAAGGAGACCATCGGCTACAAGACCGCAGTTTGCCGCCTTATGGACAAATGGGGACTGGGTGACGCTCCCGACACTCTCAAGGCGAAGTTCGCAAACATTGTATGCCTGAAGTCTATGGGTGTACAGACTGCCTCCGCTTCCAAGATTGTTAAAGGCGAACTGTTAGCATACAAGTCCGCTTTGAAGTTCCAGGAAACCCTTGTGGATATTATGGTTGACTACATGAACCGCAAGGGTGGAGTTGAGGTTGTAGTTCCCAACAAGGCGGACTATGGCTATAAGGTTGTCTATGGTGAAAACCAGGACAAAGTCACTATCGAGGCTTTTGAGATGGTAGCCAAATAGGCTATCATCCCATTCTCTCCACAACCATGAAGGCATGGCCTCGGGGCGGTTCGACTCCGCCCTTGTGGATTTCACGCAACAACTATGCACATTTTAAGGGGGAATATCATGTACATCACAATAACTGTGGATATGACCATGACTGATATTTTCAAGATGTGGAGGCGTCTTGAAAAGCATTATCTGAGAGGCGTTATCACATGGACCGAGCTGTTAGAGGCTCATTGTCTGATTATCTATCACATCAAGGAGGTACGTTACTATGCTTAATTACTCTGATTTTGTCCATCGTCGCAAGCTGAGAAAAGGCGAGGAGTGGGTAGCATGACTTTATAGTTTGCCCGATGACTCCGAGGAGGAGTCTGAGAACATGGTCAAACATGGTCGGGCGATTTGCCGTGGCATTGTCACAATCTTGGCATAGTCAGGAGGTGAGTGTAATGTTGCGGATAGTGGAACTTGAGGACGGTACTTTCATGCTCGAAATCTGTATTGATACAGGCATGGTGAAGTATCATGAAGTTACACGTTTTGAGAAACTGCCGTTATCCGATATTCCCGAAAAATCCGGTGGGTATTGTGTGGAGTTTCAGATTGTAACTGAATAATCCTCAGACATGGGGCAAGTTGTGATTTCATGGCTTGCCCTTTTTCCACGCCTAAAAGTCAAGGAGGAGGGTATGATTATGACTTATGGTGAATTTGTAAAACGTCGCCGCTCCTCGACATACAAGGTCGGGGATAAGGTATGGTTTTTCCGCGTAGTAGGGTTTACAGATTGCGGAGCAAAAACCGCCGTTGATGCTGGTATTATCGAATATACCGAGGACAATACCAGTCTATTTTATGGAGTTCGCCCTTTGTCAACTCCTGAAGATACCCATTGTGTAGTTAGTGTGCCTAAAGAGGATATGAGAAAATTCCGCAAGAATGAGGAGGTATATTATGTGTAGAACTATGTCAATCAAACGTGTATCAAAGAATGATCCACTCCGTCTCGTAAAACGTGATGCTATTAAAGCCGGGAAGGAATTAGGGTATCTTCCCACGACTCTGAATGCCGTTGCTACGGCTATGACCGAGGCGACTATTTCCCGGATTATGACCACTGCACGAAATTCCGGAGAGATCGGATCCTGGGTATATTAGGGGGGTGATATTATGACTAAAGCACGAGGATTTTGGGAAGATTTAATGGGTACAATCTGGCATGACCCGAAGCGGTCATACTCAAGTGCCGTGGTTAGCACTGAGTTTATCGCCGACAGGATGAATATGTCTGTTGATAAAGCCGAGCAATTTATGAGAGCGTGTTGTGAACTCAATCTTAGCGACCGCCAGGGAGGAGGCTGGGTTATATGATTTACAGAATCTATGGATTATTACTTATGGCGATAGCCGTATATGGTGGAATGAATGAGAGTCCCGGATGGTTTGTCGGGACTCTTTTTGTGGTAGCAAGCACGTTCATCCTCGGAATTGTCGAGGCTATTTTGGAAAACTAATGCATACAGAAACCCGGACTGTTACTTTTGACAAAGGAATTTATTTAAGGAGGGAAAACACTATGTTAAAAAGAGACAATGTATTCATGGAGTTTTGTAGCAAGGCAGATAACTATGACCGTGTAACAGTTGATTGGAAAGGATACAAAATCGGTTTCCGCTTTTTGATAGACAAAGACGGCGACGGAATGAAGTCCGCCGTTGTTACAACCGGCTTGGCAAGGGAGATGAACTTGTCAGAGGTGGAGCTTTACGAACTTGCAAGGGAAAATACACCAAGACTTTTCCCAATCAAGTTCAGTGGCATGATGGAAATCCTTTTCGGATTACCGAATCCCAATGAAAAGATGTTTGTCTTGACAAACGAAGACACGATGAAAGGAGCCGTCGCAATTCTTTATCCTGACGCAATGGAAACAATTCGCCAGAAAATTCCGGGACATTTCTACATGATTCCGTCATCGGTTCACGAACTCATCTTGTTGCCCGACAACGCAGATATGAGTGAGGATGAAATCAACGGAATTATCAACCAGGTAAATTCCGATGTTGTCGATCCAACGGATCAGTTAGGTGATGAGGTTCTGTACTTTTAGTTAGCAATTCAAGATACCGTCCGGATGAATTTCCGGGCGGGTTGTTGAGGTGCTAACAAAGCAAGGCAAACAAAAGGAGGAACTATGAGATATTCAATAATGATTAACATCAAGGCAACCGGAAACACTCGTACTTTGATGAAGGGTATCAAAGGACTTTTTGAGGCCGATAGACTGGCCCGAATGTTCAAGGCAAAGAATCCCGCAAACACTTATTTCATTGTCAACGAAAGAAACGGAGATATTGAAGGAGGCGAATACTGATGGTTGATTGGAGAACACTGAAGGTAAACGACAAACTGACTTATACTGTTGATGATTTCGACGGCAAGGGAACTTTCCCGGCGACTGTAACGGAGGTTCATCAGGACCACGTTGTTGCAAGTGTGAAAGAAGAGTACATGGAAATGAATCTCTGGGTTGATGATTTCAACGCAGATATGTTTACAAGGAGGTAGATACTATGAAAAAAGGAAAATTCTTTATCGCAACTATGGACAAGAATCAAGGCAACGCAAACCCGAAAGCCGAGGAACGTGACGGCTACATCGACACCATCAATGGAATTCAGGTTGGATTCCACGCGAACCGTGACGACAAAGGAAAAATCCTTGATTGGGTAGCAACGGAACTTTCAACCGGATTTGCTATCGGAGAAGGAAAGACTAAGAAGGCGGCCATGGAATTCGTCACAGAACATATCGACGCACTCAAAGCAAAGTTTGATGATCCGCGACTTGACAAGTACAAGGATATAATCAAGAAGGCAAACGCATTGAAGGAAATACGTGATTACGACGACAAGGTAAGTGCGGAAGCCAGTGCCGTGTGGAAGAGAATCGTAGGCGATAAGAAGGAAATCACTCCCGAAGATGTTATCAAGATCAGAATGGAATCGCCGAAGGATACCCTGATTGTAACCGGAGATTATATGTATGACGGCAATGTGACACCGGATGAAGCCGCAGATTGGTACAACGGAAATGATAAGTATTGCAAAGCAAATGCTAAACTTGACAAACTGCCCGAATTTACCGAGAAACCGACCAAGACAGAACCGCCCAAAGTGGCGGACAAGTGCTATGCAACGGAACCGACCAAGAATAACAAGGCAGTAACCAATGTTGGCGAAGTTATCGAAGAGAAGACAGAGTTCAAAGTCAAGGCAAAGGCTCCGGTTCATCCGAAATCGATGTTCAAAGAAACCAACCGCGACAAGCGGGTAAAGGAAATGGTCGGCAAACTTGAGGACGGAGTAAAGGAAATCTTTGAGTCAGGCAAATATGAGCATTATCTGTCAATCATGTCAAAGTTTCACAGATATTCGTTGAACAATAATTTGCTCATCGCAATGCAAATGCCGACTGCAACCAGAGTTGCTGGCTACGGAGATTGGCAGAAGAAATTTAAGCGTCAAGTCCGGAAGGGAGAAAAGGGAATTCAAATCTTGGGTGGTTTTCCGAGTAAGCGAACTATCACCGATGAGAACGGCGAGGAAAAGGAAATCCACTTCATGAGATATAAACCGGTTTCGGTGTTTGATATTTCACAGACCGACGGAGAGGATTTGCCGGAAATCTGCCATACCATCAAGGGAGATGTGAGCGGATATGATTCATTAGTTGCCAAACTCCGCAAGGTATCTCCGGTCAAGATTGAGTTTGAAGAGATCAATACGGGAGCCAACGGATATTATCATCTTGCCGACAAACGAATTGCAATTAAGTCAGGGATGAGTCAGGCTCACACGATTAAGACTATGGTGCATGAAATTGCACACTCAATCCTTCATGACAAAGACAACGGAAATGAAAAAGAGGCAAACCGTCAGACAATGGAAGTGCAAGCGGAGTCTGTCGCTTATGTTGTTAACCAGTATCTCGGGTTGGATACATCTGATTATTCCTTTGGCTACATTGCCGGATGGGGCGAAGGGAAAGAAATGAAAGAACTCAAGGAAAGTCTTGAAGTAATCCGCAAGACTTCAGATGAAATTATCAAACAGATTGCATAATCAACGCATATGCTGACCTATCGGCAATACGGGGAGAAAGGAAATAGCAATGACGAACGCAGCTATGTTAAATGAAGTGGAAACAAGAATGAACAACGGAAACAATATCATCATGTTCCCGGTGAAATTCACCAAAAGCAGACAGATGTTTAATGAGGTTGACGAATACGACGCAAAGATTGCGGAGTTGATGAAGGAAAGAGAACTGAAACTTGTCGAGGCAAACGATACTATGTTCAAGGAATACATGGAGAATGAGCAGTATCGAATATCTCACGACTTCCTTTCCGCGGCCTATAAGAATAAACAAATAGGTGATGGAGTTCTCGAAGACCTGAACTACGGAAACAGCCGGGCAATCCAAGACCACGAAGGCAGATGGTTCCGGACCATCAAGGACGCATGCAAATATCATGGAGTCAAGTACTCCACATTCATCAACAGAAGAAGAAAAGGATTTCCTCTTGACAAATGCTTCTCAACGGAAACATTCAAGCGTGGTAGAAAGAAAGTAGGTGATGCTATGACAAGCAAATGAATTTAACAGTTGACAAATATAACAATAACATACTATATTATTAACAACTGAGTTTTGCCCCGATTCTGTCGGGGTTTGCCTGAGTTGTTAATCAACGAAAGGAGGCAATTATGTATTTGATGAATATGTACCAAGAAAATGGAATCCCGTATTTAGTAGCCGAAAAGGAAATGGAAACAGAAATTATAACGACACCATTCGGCGTTACAGAAATGCTTTACAAAAATTTCAAGGCAGATAAACTACCGGAAGAGCATGTATGGCTTATGTGTACAAACACAAGAATGGAAGTAATATCCGTGATGGAAATTTCTCATGGAACTGTGAATTGTTCAATTATCCAACCAAGAGAAGTGCTGATAAGAGCATTGCTGAGCGGTGCAACAAACTTCATAATAGCACATAATCATCCAAGTAATTCCCTCGACGAGTCAAGGGAAGATTTGGCATTATGCCAAAGAATGAAAGAAGCCGGAAATTTAATAGGAATTCCGCTTGTTGACTTCTTGATTGTTGGCAACGGAATTTATAAATCATTTAACGAGGAGGGTTTATTATGAGAATCTTCAAAGCAACCTGTATTGATAAGAAAACCGGAAACGAAATGATCCTGTCCGAAGCAAGTTATAACGCAGCTTGCTTCTGGCTTGATTCACACTTCGATGTAACCGATGTCGTCGTCGAAGGGAACAACACAGTAATCTACACGAAACAGGGAAAATTCTTCTTTGATGAAATGAGGGATTTGCTCACAAGGGAGGTATAATCATGTGGATAGTTTACAGAACTAATATCTACTACGGTTTTGAAGTTCCGACCGAAAACGAAGCCGTTGAGTTTTGCAGAGAGAACAAGGGATATAGATATGTTTACGCAAGGAGGTTGTAAATGATGAAATTAAAAGTATTACAAAATGTATTCAATGAATACATTCTCATCGACATCTACGAAAACGGAAACCGAATCTTCGCCGGAACCATCGGCAACATTCCAACGGAACTTGAAAACTGCGTAATAGTAACCGGAGATATTATTAACAATAGAATTGATTGCGAGGTGACAAAATGAAAGGATTCACATTCCCCTACAAAGGGAAAACAGTATTCGTCAAAACAGAAAGGGACCGAAAAACAAGAAGTTTGGCAAGAAACATTTTGAAAGAAATGAGTCCAAGGAAGTATGCAAACGAGGAGGGAATCGAGGTTGTGCTTAAATGGCTTGATAAAGCAGAATGCGAAGTCAAGCAGTTGGATAATGGAACCGATTGGTACTCACTAAAGGGAAAGAACTTTACAGAGTTCGGACCGCTTAATGAACTTGAAATTATTCACATTATTTAGGAGGTGGTCGCATGATTATTCCGAAGGGATATAAAGTGCCGAAGTTAAGCAAACTCGCAATTATGGTTATCAAACAAAAACTGTTTGAATCATTGTGCAAAGAACACGATGGAAAGATGCTGGGAATGTGGTCAGTATCCACAAGCCCATTCATGAATCCATACTGTATCACAAGGCACAAGAACGGAAACTCAATCTGTTCGAAGTGCTTCAGTATTGCCCTTAATGAACAACGCCCGGAACTTCGGGAAAAACTTGAACGCAATACAGTATTGTGGACAACGGAAATAATTCCCATTGAATGTTTCCCGATTCTTCCGGTGACCATGTTCCGGTTCGAATCATTCGGCGACTTGAATAATATCATCCAGTTGGTGAATTACTTCAACTTCTGCCTTGTTAACCCAGATGTAAAGTTTGCACTCTGGACAAAGAATACATTCTTGTTCAGACAAGCAAGGGAACTCGGAGTTATCAAACCGAGTAATTTAAAAATTGTCGAATCAGCCCCGTTGTTTAACACGGAAATAGATCCGACAGATGAGTGGGTTGATAGAGTATTCGTTGTCTACACAAAGGAATACTTCGAAGCTGACTTCATCAACTGCGGATTACGGAAATGTATTGAATGTCAGAACTGCTACAATCCCAACGGCCCGAAGGTAATTAAAGAGTTGGTGAAATCCGCTCAAAGAATGAAGCCGAGAGCCTATCTTACCAAGGTAGACGGACAATGGATAGCAAGGCAGAAATGCGGATCCATCGTGGCAATCACAAGAACCAAGAAGGAATGCGAGAGGGAATGCCGGGCTAAAGGTCTTGTTCCCGAGAAAGCAGCATAAAGGAGGGAAACATTATGGCAAAGATTAACAAAGAAAAACTCGCTAAAGAGATCATCGACTGGGCAAAGCGAAACGAACTTGGTTATGACTGGGCAATCTACTACA
>Ga0326513_10002250_pt1 | contig 14303 bp, 18 predicted proteins | sample 2_2465_0518_D_FD_203654 | JGI IMG/M metagenome (GOLD analysis project Ga0326513, IMG submission 203654) | Bovine rumen microbial communities from UC Davis, California, United States - 2_2465_0518 | ecosystem: Host-associated > Mammals > Digestive system > Stomach > Rumen | place: USA...
CCCGGGGGTGGTGTCCAAGGCATGAAAAAAGGACCATGCGCCGTGCATGATCCTTGTATATTATCTTTTATAATTTGCCATCACTTGGACGAAATTGGTACCGGTCAAATTATCGGAATAACATACCTTACCATTATCATATAAATCTTTATATATGGCTCCCAGCGCGTTATTCGGCCACCACCTGGAATAGCGCGGTGATGGATTAAAGCTATCAGTTATTACAATAGCCTTTGGTCGTAGGTCGGTAGTGTGCGGTCTTATGAAGATAAATAAGCCTTCCTTACATTTGAGAAGCTCCATAGCAAAAAGAAATTCCATGGATTTATAAAAGATTGTATAAAGCTTCTTACAATCATCATACTTTGCCGGTAGTGTCGGATATTCTTGCGTTTCCCATGCACCATTTACAATGCTATCTTCGGCTTGGCCAAAGAAGAGTTTGCTTTGGTGGTCATGGCCTATTCGCTGGCGGGCATTTTCCGCAACGATATTTACTATGGAGCCATCCAGCTTCTTTACATGGTATACCTCGCGCGTGTCCTGAGCTTGTCGGTGGAAGTTCGTAAGTCCAAAGTATCGATAATATGGGCACACCTGCGAGATTGTATTACCGATAAGGAAGATAAATGGATGCTCGATATCATTACGGATAACCGTTGATACTAGGTTAAGCAGCTCTCTTGGTTCATTCATTCCATCTATATAAATGCCGTTGGTAATAAACTCTTCGTATATAACTATCATCAGGTCCTTACCAAAGTATTGAGATTTCAAATGCTCGGCACCGTTTAGATCGCCAGCATATCCGATATGATATTCTTTGATATCTTTCCCGGTCTTTTCTTCGCCGGTACAAATCCAAATCTCACTACCAAAGGATTTTATATAATGATGCAGGCCATCATTTAACATATCATCCACGGGCACGTCGCCGAAGTATCTTGTAGTGTCTTTGGCTCCTAAATCCTCTTGCCACCTTCGGAGATAGAATAATCTTGGAGCGACGGTGCCTTCTTCGTATGGCTTTAATATTGATAACTTGGATATCGGATTAATCCCAAGGCTGATCGCAACGCTAAATTCCTTGATAGAATAAGATTTACCATTTTTTCTCATTCCCAAGGTCACTGCGTAGTTGGCATCCTCGCGCATCATGGTTCGGATTAATGGAATGGCTGTATAATGCTTCTTATCATCCTTCATCTTATAGGCCATTAGTCCTCACCGCCTTCCAGCATCCAATCGAAAAGGATGTGATAATGGATCCCGGTGACTTTGCTAAGTCTATGGATATCGTCCACAGTCCAAGATCGCTCGCCATGTAATTTGCGATATAATGTAGTCCGCTCCATATCCATCATCTGTGCCAATTGCGTGGTGGATAAATTCATATCATCCATCCTTCCTTTTAATCTTTTATTAAAGTAAATATCACTCACTTATGATTCCCTCCTTCATAATATAATACTCGAGTGCATCCTCGAAGCTCTTATGAGAATCCAACGTGTATGACGTTGGACGCATATTGATTCCATATTTGAAAGTGCTATGATATCCTTCCGATATAAATTCGCGTTGATAAGTACCCGTGGAGCCATCCAGGTAAAAAGGCATCACTTTATTAATATCGGGATAATCCCAGGTCATGCCATCTTTGAAGCGGTTGATATCATCATGTAGCGCCTTTGCTCCACCCTTTTTAGGTACACCGGCCACGGTCACATGAAGCTTTCCATCTTTTTTGTCGCGGTAAGCATAGCGCTTGCATCCTAGTACCTTCATTTCACTATAATGACCATCATTAAAATCCCATACTCCTAAAGGATGCTCTTTTCCTTTAATATCCTTTGGCGAAAGTCTTTCCAAAGGGATATGGTAATGCTGCAAGCACTTTTTTCCTAGCTCTATTATCTCTGCATTTCTCTTTATAAAGTAGCTCATATCCGTATCTTTTGGCACCTTCACACTGTCCGTGTCAAAGTAAGCCACAAAGGATCCCGATTCGTGTACTGCTCTTATCCCTTGCCATAATTCGTTACGGCAGTAAGCCGTACACCATACGCCTATATTGAAAAAACCGAAATTCTTATAAGGATGTTCCAAGATTTCCCGGAGCTGGTCGCCACCGGTCCGTTGCACTTCCTGCCAATCTCCATCAAAGGTAATCTCTTCGTGGATTAAGGCGGTGCAGACCATCCCGTACATGGCGTTCAGTTTACCCTTTGACTTCATATACAACTCTTCCAAGTGTCCATCTTCCGAGGTTACGCTTTTCAGGGTTGTTTTCCGTTCATAATAATCCAGGATCGCTTCGATATAATATTTTGGTAGGTAGTTTTTCTTGCTATACCAACTTTCGATAATCTCCAAGCCTTCGATATCATACATTTCTTGGAAGATTTCAAAGTCCAGTTCCGTCATCCAGCACTCAAATCCACCGGTAATAGATACCACACGGCCATTATCGCAGGTCATGCCTTGCGCCCATCCACCATGGTAAATGGTAAATCTTGTTGAGGAACAATAATGCTGCTTACTCTTACTAACCATGGATTTACCTTTTAAGTGAATTTGATAAGCATATTCATCCGTATTAGTGATCTTGTTGGATATGTTTTTCCTGAATGGTGTCATGGGGTACTTTAAGAATAAATGGAATGGATAATCGCTCGTCAAATCCCACGATTCAATATTTTTTAAAACTTTACCAATAATGGGAAGATAACCATGCACGTCCCCGCCAAAGAATAAGTATTTACTTCGCCGGTACTCTTCCATATTTTGTGGCTGTAATGCGGTCATTTTAATTTTATTCGAGTATGAACAAGCTGCATGCATATCTCTTCGGACTTCACCGGTAGAGGTTAAAGGGATATTACCGATATTGCCGTATTCTTTCCGATATTTATGAAGTCCTGCCAGCATGATGGTGATATCGTGTTCGCAATATCCAAATTCCTGGAATGTTAATGGTGTATTAGGTGTCCGCCACTTATGGTAGTCCAGATCTCCTACCATTTTAGGGATTCCAACTTCACTTCCCCATAAGGCTAAACTTTTATTTGTAAGTAAATAGCTACAACGCATGGTCACGTCGCATGATGGTATATTAAAGTAAATAATGCTCCTGGTGGACCTTGCAAACATATCCGTAATTTCTTCATTAAATAAATTGCGAAGGAATACAAATTCATAAGATAAATTATGAACGAAGCAATGCCAATTCATTTGTTCGCACTCATATACAGTTGCGAATATATCCTTTACTTCTTGAAAGTCGCGCACATAGTAAACCCATTCGATTCCAGGTTCCGGCGAATATCCAAACATGGCGATATATGGAAGGCTTACCTTTTCATGAGAATTATAGTAATCTTCATTTAAGCACTCATCAAATCCATGGATATAGCCATAATCATTAATCCAGCCGGAAGATACTTCGATATCAAAAGCATAAACGGAATTGCTCATAATCGTCTTTTTATACTTAATTGGATTGGGAGTAAATCTTGCCGTAAATAGATCAGGATTCCAAGGCTCCATCTACTTCCGACCTTTTAACTGCTTATTAAATACTTTTAAAAGGTCCTTTTCACTCTGCACTCCCCACTCTTCGCGAAAGTCCTTCCTGTGCGATTGCCAATCAAAGTAAAATTTTAGAAGTTGTAATCGCTCCTCTTCACTATACTGATTTCTTGTGCTTTTAATAAATTCCATGGCACGATTCGTAGTTTTTTCTCCAATGCCTTTACCGGTGGCCATAACCGCAGCTTCATACACAAATTCATTTCCAAAGGTTTTATTGTAGTTATCAATGATATCCGAAGCGAAGCCTTTTCCTTTGAATGTTGCGTGTTTCGCTCTCTTTTTAGCTGCTTCTCTTCGCTTTTCTTCTACTACCTTTGAACTTGTATCATGTAAAGCCTGATCAATCCTCTTTTGCTTGGTACTTTTCCTTTTAGCACCTTTAATCCCTTTAATGGATTTATCAATGGATTGAACAAGCGCCGTTTTACCGGTCTTTACTGCATAAGACCGGCGGGAATATAATCTTTTTAACGCGGTCCTCTCGTCCGCAGGTCCTTCCTTCTTGATTCTTCTAGGCATTTAGTAACACCTCCTAATATCCATTCAAATGGTTGGTCTTGATGATCGTCGGAAAGTCGGTAGTGCAAACATTAAGATCCACATTACCCAATATTCCTGGTATACTTCCCTGGGAAGAATATTGGTGCAATGGTGCCGGTACGGGATTGGAATAATCAGCCACCCACCAGGTGTATACATCCAATAATTCCGCTTGTAAGCGGTCCTTAAAGCCGCTCACACGGGATGCATAAATTCCAACGAAGTAATTTTTTTCTTCGAAAAATTCGCAAAATTCTATTGCGTTTCGTGTGGTGCCTTCTTTATCAGATATTGGCTGCGCTTCAATATCCAGGTAGATGGGATATTCAAATTTCAAACCTTTAATAATCTCATAAAATCTTTTTGCATCCGCAAGGCCATTCCCTTTTTCGGCTCCAAACTTCGGACCTGCAAAGTAATAAGCGCCTAATGGAATACCTACTTTTTTACATTGTTCATAATTTTCATAAAACTTCTTATCTGTATAAAATCCTTTATCACTTCCGCCGGCCTTTAAAATCGCAAAGGAAGCTTTGCCGGACTTCTTTACTTCTTCCCAATGAATATCACCTTGCCACTTGGATACATCAATTCCATAAACTTCCATATTATTCCCCCTTTTGATTAAGGTGCAAAACTTCGCTAATTTGAATCATCACGCGGGTATTATTATCTACCGTTTCGCGCAGTTTCTCGATCTCTTTTGCATGGCTTTCCTCATTTTTATTGTTCGTGTAAATCATGTAGATACATGCAACGATTGGGAAACCCACACTACCTATCGCCTGAATGATTGCATTAAAATCCATCTTTTTATCCTCCTATTTCAATCTATAACCAATGCGCCGATATTCGTCATAAACCGGCTTCCAAATTGCTTCACACTGTGTCCGCTCGCCAGGGAAATATTTTTCCAATATATCTAATTCTTTTTGTAAATTAATATTAAATGGGCATCCTTTGCATCCGGTGCGATTAAAATTATATGGCTCCTTATATATATCACAAATTTCTATATTATATTCCGATATAAACCAATCTTCCCACTCTTTCGTGACTGGCACTAACGGATGGAAGGATATACCCTTTCCTTTATTTTTGAATGCTAGACACTTTGCTGTGGCTCTTCTACCACCCTCGGATGGCATGATGCCAATTATCCGATAGTTTTTTTTTGTTATCCCTCGACCATTTGTCTAGTGGTTCTTCTTTCATCCTCTTACAGCATTTATCGCTTATTTTTAACCGTTCTTTGAATTCATCCGTAAACTGGTATCGCAAGATATTTGGGCACATATGTCTTTTTCCATATCCTTCTCTTTCGTTCAAATAAGTCTGAGCAGTCTTGCACTCAATACCATTTCTACTATAAACATCCCAAATATGGGAATGTTCTTTACTTTTGAATGGATAGCCTTCTTCTTCCAGCATCCTTTTTACTGGTACAGATGGTTTGATGACTATAATTCTATCGTCTGATTTTTGCAAGTTTAGAACAAACTCTCGAATCATATTCAACTCGATACCAGTATCTGCGTATACTCTTGGAATCTGATTGTCTGGCAATGACATATCTACAAGCGCCGATACCACAACACTATCTTTTCCACCGCTGAAAGAAATATAGAAGTTTTCCTCTCCATACTTGCCAAGAACTTGTTTAATCTTTTGTAATCGATCAAATAATAAAAATTTATTGTCACACATCTTTTTATCCTCCTATAAAAAATGGTGGTGCAGGTTCCCCAACACCACCAACACTACTAAAGATTGGTTACTTTTTCTTTTTCTCTAAGCGTGCTCCCAATGATAAGGAACCAAGCATACACACGCATATAATACCATAAATGGTAATACCGATACCAGCATCAGACATTAAAAAATCTAACATCTTAAACCTCCCATGTATCGATTTTTTCGCATACAACGTCGGTTGTATACACCTTACCATTCTTTCCTTCATAGGATCCTGTATTGATATATCCCTGGATCATTAAATACTCACCTTCGGAGATATCCCAATCGGATCCGAAGTATTTACAAGATATGAATGAGTGGGCGAGCTTTCCGGATGGTGTTTTTCGTGCAACATCCAAGCGGAAAGCCTGCACCCCGTTTCCTACATGAATTGACTTTGCCATAACCTGGCCCGTTAATACGACTTGTGCGTCACCTGCTACCATGTTTAATGTACTCTTCTTCTCTTCCTGATTATTAGTTCCTTTTCTTGCTGCCATTTTTAGGCCCTCCTTGAATTAATAAAAAATAATTTATGATTAACCGGTACGGTTTAATCCGCCATAATATTTGTCATATAATCAAGAATCTGGATCACGGGGATATCTTGATGTTTTGACATTGCTCGAACGCACTTACAAAGTACAAGCAATTGACCTGCAAGTGATCCGTGAACTTCGCAAAATGATTGATTTTCTTTCATATTGACAGATGCTAATATACTGCCAGTTCCAAGATAATTGTCAAATTCTTCAATATCCTTTTCGGATAATTCAATCGCGTGTTGATATTCATTATGTAAAAGGTGTTCTAATCTATTCATCTTCTTCCTCCTCTTTCACATCATAATAATATCCACTAATGGCCAAGAGTATCCAGCTCATAAAGTCGGCCGGATCCTTAAAGCCTTCGATATTGCCGGAAGCAAATTCAAATCCATCATCATATAATAATATACACCGATCGGCGATATCCACATGATAGTCAAACTTATTCGGATCACTGCCAGCCTTTCGAATAAGATACTGGATCATATCCATGGATTCGACCATAGCAGTGATAATACTTACGGCCGTTTCAACATTGTCTAATTCTTTCCATGTATTCATATTTTTTGTCCTCACTTTCCGAAGTTCTTTCAACTTCTGTAATCATAATATATCCACCGTGACAAATTGTCAACAATAATTTATTTATTTTCTTGTTTTTTTATTATACAATGTTGACTATGGAAGGGAGGAAGGATTTATGAGCTTTTTTGATAAATACGAAGAGGTGTTTGGTAAGAAGGAAGTAGCACCTGCACCGGTAAACACCGACGAACTCAGGAAGATCATCCGTGAAGAGATCGACGCAGCGTTTGCAGGATTTGAAGCTACCACCGATACCGAGCCGAAGAAAAAAGAAGAAACAAACGAAACTCCGGAAGAGCCGGAGGAAGAAACACCGGAAGAAGAACCGGAGAAAGAAGAAGAGGTGAATTAAATGACCTATACACAGATTTATTCATTAATTAATGACCTTTTACCGGAAGCACTTGGTAAAAAGGCCATCACTGTAAAAGATACAAGCACTTTTGTTAGTGCCGGTGGCGAAGTTTTATCTTCTGCTACTTCCTTGGATATCTTTTACAAGGGTTTAATCGACCGCATTAATAAGGTATTCTTTGAAAGTAAGGCATATCCTTTTAATGATCGATTTACCGAAGTGGACGATATCACTTTTGGAGCTGCTATTGCGAAAGTAAAGGTGATCGGTGGTCAGGCATCTAATAATGATGCTAGAAACAATGGTACCGCAAATAGTGCTTATGACGTCCTCGGTAATCAGACCGTCGGCACCATTACCAATACTTTAAACTTACCTACCGATACTATGGGAGTAAGGGTAAAGGTATATTCTAAGCGTGCTACTTGGGAATTTTCTTATGTTCGCGCAATGGACCAGATCACAACGGCGTTCACGTCTGAGGCTGAAATGGCTGCTTTCATTGGCGCCATTGAAACCGAGGTTATGAACAACTACCATCAGGCAAAGGAAGAGCTTGTAAATCTTGCCATTGCATCCGGTATGGCTTTAACCATTAATGCCGGCCGTGGTAATGTGCGCCACTTACTGACCGAATATAATGCACTGGCAGCAACTCCAATTGCGGATGCAGCGCATGCATTGATGGACCATGACTTCATTGCTTTTGCAAATAAGCAGATCATGGACACGGTAGGATATATGGGCGAGCGTGGCATTCTTTACAATTCCGGAGCGCTTCCAACATTCTCCGAAAAGAGCGATCTTGTAGTGGAGATTTTGCAGAATTATTTAAGCGCTGCGAACACTTACGCATATTCCGATACTTTCCATGAAGAGTATATCGGACTTCCAAATCATGGCTCCGTGACTCGTTGGCAGGGTACCGGTACCGCAGGCACTTTTGCAGACCGTTCAACCATCAATGTAAAGGTGGATGGTGTTGAAAATGCTGTTGAAAAGTCCAATATTATTGCGTTCGTGCGTGATAAGCGTGCCGTTTTCACACATTTCAATAAAGTTTACTCCGATAGTTTCTATAATCCATCAAATAGAACTGAATCCGTATGGCATCGTTCAGATGATGGCTTCGGCGTAGACGATGATTACAACATGGCCGTATTTATCGTAGACTAAAGCTTCCCCCTTTGCTACGGTTTATACCAATATATAGCGCTTGGATCCCTCACTTGTCCAGGCGCTATATTTTTTATAGGAGGTTAAAAGATGGAAAAAACAATCAAAAAGACATCTAAAAAGAAGAAGGCCGTTGATACCGTGAAGGTGCAAAAGCTTCTTCGAAGTGCAAGAAAGACTTTAAGACACAATCGGAAGGAGGGATAGAATGAGCTTTATAGATGATTATTTAGCCAGTGACCTGGCAAAGGGTATAGTAAAGAACAATCGGAAGGCTTCTACCTATGCCGTATTATATCCATATTATCGGGATTATTTGCTTGGCCGTATTATTAGAATATTTGAATGGACCAATGCACCTGTAGACCAAAGGCATATCGAGCTTCCAATGCTCATTAGTGGTATGGTATGGACTACCCGATATGCTGGAGAGATTATAGCCAACTTTGGCACCACCGGACGTATGACCGATATCTATATGGATGAAGTTTTGACCGGATTTTGTCATACCAACCGACGCGGAGATCTGCCACTTATTAATCATAAGACGGGCGTCTATGGCCGTAATGATACATTGGCATCCGGTGTCATGGGCATCATTCATATTTATGCGGACCTTATGACGCACGCACATTTAACCTTTATCAATGCCTTGGTAAATGGAAGAAGTGACCAAATCTTTAAGGCATCCGAAGGAAGTACCGCCGAAAGCGTGAATAATTTTATTAAGCAAAGATGGGAAGGTAAACAGACCGCGCTGGTAGATGATTTGGCCGTCCTTGCTGATGTAATTAATTGCGGGGACTCCAACGGAAATATCATTAATTTGGAAGAAGTGCAGGAGAAGATACTTACAAGATTTTATAAGGAATTTGGCATTAAGACTGAATCCGACAAGAAGGAACGGCTTGTAGTGGATGAAGTGAATGAAGATAATGCCAGCACGACCATTTCTATTGCGGATATGCTGGAGTGCAGAGCAAAGTTTATTGAAGATGCTGCGGCTCTTTATCCTGAATGGGAAGGAACTACCGTAAAGGCCAGAGTGGATTATATGAAGGAAGGCGGTGAAGCAAAAAATGAAGATGCTTGATTTTTTGAATACAGCTGATTTTTCTGATATTGTAGCTAGTCAAAATATTCACACTTGGGCTGCTAATGCTTATATAATAGAAGACATCCTTAAAAAGGAATATGGCGAAAAAGTAATATCTTCTTTATATCTTACCAGCGCGGAGGATGTTTTAAAGAATTTCCTTTTGGCCAATGCTTGGAACTTTAACGAGCTTTACAAGGTCCTTGGACTTTCCGCCGGTACGGATTATGAAATCCTGGATAACGTCAACGAGATCACCGACGAAGAAACCTACATGGGCGAACGTAAGACAGTAACTACGGGTGGCGAGTGGAAGAACACCGACACCGGCACCGAAACGAATACCAGCACGGATTACACTGTACCATACGAAAGCACAACGGAAACCGAAACGGGAAAGAACGTAAATGAACACAGCCTTGGAAATGGTATGGTAAGCGAATCGGACCGCATCACAGATGATCAGGTGACTTCTTCTATGAAGTCGGATGATCCTGACACATTCTCCCGTCGCCGTCATGGTAATATTGGCGTTACAACCTCAGGACAGCTCATGAAGGATTTTATTGATAGCCACTATTGGAATTTCTATTACCATGTTGCGAAGGAAATTGTATTGAAGCTTTGCACGCGCGAATGGGAATTTGATGATTAAGGAGGTGTGATCATGGGTTATAATTTAATATCTGTATTAAAAGATATTTCTACAAAGATTGGAAATATTATAGTACCCAACACGGGAAGCAATATTGATGGGGTGGCTACGGCTATAACAAATAAGACTATTCCGGATCCAAATAGCGAGCTTGCAAACATTGCCAGCGCTATTAATGACTTACAATATTTAATTGGTGGCAAATTTTACTACGAAACCTTAAGCTACAATTCCCCCGGGCCATGGGGTACTTATGTAAATAATGACGTTTTGTGGGATATTCCTCGAGCAAATTACGGAACTGGAAAAACATTTATGATTATACACAATGTTCGAATTAATGCCTCTTATGATGGCAAGATCGAAAGTTATATATCATTAGTAGATACTCCTGGAACGGTATATATACCCACAAAATATTTCAAAACGCCGTCTAATGTATGGATCACGTTTGATCATATTGCATTTATTAGCTGCGATAGGACACCACGTGTTAGATTCTCCGTGGCAACAAATATTGCTATGAATAATGTAACTAGCTCTTATATATTAGTACCATTAAATTAAGGAGGTGCCAGCATGCGAATAGTATTCTATCTAACCACAGATGATAAAAAAGTCGTACACAAGCGTTGTACTTTCGTAGGATCCTATGATGTAGAATTAAAACAGCCGTGTGACATCCTGCGGCCGAATTTGATATTGCGGGGTATTAATATCAACGTTAATACGATTAATTACGTTTATTGTTCCACTATGATGAGATTTTATTATATTACCAAGAAAACATTATTGCAGCATGGACTAATCGAGCTGGAATTGGAAGTGGATCCATTGATGAGCTTTCAAACCAATATAGAAAATCTATATGCTTTAATTGATCGGCAAGAGTTTAATTATCAACCATATGTTGAGGATGACCAATTTTTAACCAGGACCGATAGACATATTTATCAAGTAGACGTCGGCCATTTTGACACAACACAGCGCTTTATATTAAATTGCGCCGGAGTTTATGGCATGTAGGAGGTGAACACATGGCAAGAGAACATGATTGGACCGGATCGGTCCACAATTTAGAAATAGAAGTTGATCAGGTATCTTATGGACATGCTTATGCTGAAAGTGGTAGCAGCAACATATTTGCTGCTGAATGGGAAACGTATTCAACCACCGAAGATAATTCCCCGAATGGTATTTTATCCGTAATTCTTCCAAGCTTTTTCACGCAACAATATAATAAGATCCCTTCCGGCGCAACCTGGATGCGATTAAACTTCTATACGTCACCAACGCCAAATTGCATTACCTATACATTAACTAATGCTCAAGCAGCCTTTTTTGGTGTGCCAACTTTATATATTGATGCAACAGCTGGGCCATCTATCTATAATTATGCTTACGGCTGGCGCGTGAATCCTTATTCAGGTGGTTATGATGTTATGCCAATTTACGCATCCCGCGTAGAAACGCGCGATATCACACCTACGGCCTTTTTATTAGTAGATAGTAATGTAGCTAATACAATTGGACTAAATCCAAGAAAGGGCGTAGATTTAAGCAAACTAATGCAAGAAATCGCGCAAGCTTGTATTGATGCAGGAGATACTCCAGGAGTATTCTATACTTCAAATGAATATAGTGGAAACCAATTCCGAACCGATATGGCTTCGTGGATCGGACACGAAACTTGGGATAATGTATATACTAATATGCAATATATTGAAAATAACTATACTTGGGAAGAAGTAACCGGAGTATCATACTTTACACAATATAATATCCTTTTTTCAAAAGTATTAAGCTATATTGTGAATAATTTTGAAACGGAAAGCCTAGTCCCTAACTATTATAATTATTCTTATATGCATCCCGAAACATGGAATTATGATTTCACCATATCCGAGGAAAGCGGCCGCGTGACCGTTTACGCCACCAAGGCATATGGTGGGATTCACTTTTCAAATGTTCAGGAAATGCAGCAATTTTTCATTGGCAATACAACGCTTGGCGTACAATTAACAGCATCACACAAATTTTTGCTAAGAAATACGGAACATAATGTGCCTACTGTAATCGGCGAGCTTGCAGAAGATGGCGAGGACGCAAAGACATATAGATATGCTTTTCAATTATATGAAATTATTGCGAATACGGATGATTACTTAAATTATCTTGCCAATCCTGAAGGATATGTAACAAAATATTTGCAAAATAATTTTTGTGTCGAAAGTAGCGTAAAATTGCATGTTTATGGCATTACGAATTATTCAACCATAGAATGGACTTATGCATCCGGATTTCATGGAGAACATGCAACGCCTATTACATATAATTATGCAATTCCAATTAAATATACTTCCGACCATGCTTCCGAGAATATTTTAAGCAATCGGAGCGGACTTACACCGGCCTTTGTGGCATATTCTTCCGAGATCGAAAGTCTTTCGGAAATCATCTTACAACAAATGGCTGCTATCTTGACGCAAACCGATGTTAAACTTTTCCAAGGCTTAATAGATGTTTGCAATGCTATCTTGGATGGTGATATGTCAACCAGCACATGGCTGATAGAAAATGCTACTTTCAATTATATTGAAAGCACCAAAAATCCTGAAGAATATTGGCCGGAAGATGATACCACGGACAATACACCGGATCCAACTCCACCGGATCCACCAATCCCACCGGATCCACCAACACCGGATCCAAGCGACCGTCGGAAAAAGAAAAGTGATAAGGATCCAAAACCGGTGCCAAGTGATACGGGTAGCATGAACACGCCAAACCTTGGCAATATGTATCAATTTGATAATATTACGGATTTGAACAACTTTACAACGTCCTTGTGGGGCCCTAATGTGGATTGGGATAACCTCTTGGCTTTATTCGATAATCCTTTGGATGGTATATATTCATTGATGGCTTTCCCTTGCGACTTCCCACATGGTAGCGATAATCCTACCATTTATTGTGGCAATGTGGCCGTCGTGAAAGACGCCAACACGCCGTACAGCTGTGAAAGAGTGACCACCAAATATACGACAATCGAATTTCCATTTGACGTTGGTGGCCGTTATCATTCATTCCTAGATTTTTCACCTTATACACAGGTGCAATTGCATGTGCCTTATTACGGATTGGTAGACCTCCCACTTGAAAAAGTGATGTATCATAATTGCAAGCTAATCTATTATATTGATGCGAACACAGGCACAGCCCGCGCACAAATTAAGGTATATTATGATTATGATGATGCAGGCACCACCAGGACGGGCCGGTATATTGTATGGGAAAGTGATGTACAAATTGGCGTTGAACTTCCGATAAGCGGTAGCAATTGGAATCGTAAGCTTGCGTCCACCTTATGCAACCTTGGCGAGGTGGTAATAAATCCGGTGGCCGGAGCCATTGGAACGCTGCAAAGTGCAACCGCACCAAATACCATTAGCAAGAATGGATCATATATGTCCAATACTTCCATCCTTGCGGATCGTACTGTATACTTGATTTATAATCAACCACAATGGTTGGACATTGCACAATACAACCACACCATAGGAAGGAAATGCAACCTAAATTACAAGCTTGGCGACTTAGTAGGATTTACAAAGACATTTGATGTTGACGTGTCCGGTATACCAGCGACAAGCGAAGAACTGGATATGATCAAATCATACCTTGATAATGGAGTAATCTTATAGCCTTCTCCCGGCTTTAAGATATAAAAGGGATCATGCGTACAAACTAGGCCCTTGGCGCATGGTCCTTTTTTCATGCCTTGGACACCACCCCCGCGCGTTGAAAGTTAGTTGACACTAACCAAGCGAGCGAGCATGATCCGGCTATGCGAGTTTGACGGCCAGTGGACACCAAAAGTTAGTTATAGCTAACCAAATGCGTGGCAGTGAAAGTTAGTGTACCCTAACCGAACATATGTTCGAACAAATGTTAGTGCCCCCTAACCGAACACCAGTTCGGGGAAACGGGGTGGGCCCGAAGTTTTTACCGTATTACACC
>Ga0326513_10002251_pt1 | contig 14302 bp, 21 predicted proteins | sample 2_2465_0518_D_FD_203654 | JGI IMG/M metagenome (GOLD analysis project Ga0326513, IMG submission 203654) | Bovine rumen microbial communities from UC Davis, California, United States - 2_2465_0518 | ecosystem: Host-associated > Mammals > Digestive system > Stomach > Rumen | place: USA...
TGTAGATGCGGCACTCATTCCAGTGCAGGACGTAATCCCACAAAATCTGCGCCTGCGGTATCCCCAAAAAGTTGTAGCTGGGGCGGAGGAGCACCGGAGGCGGATTGTCGAAGACAGGGATAAGCCTTGATGCGTGTACTTTCTGCCCGAGAACCCACCACCACTTCGGGGTCATGTAGTCAGCCTTCAGCGGATTGCCGGAGTTGTAGTCTCCCGGGGTTACGCTGACAGGATCGACAAGGACGAAGGACAGATCCATATTCTGCGACATTTCGGCAGAGAGAGACGAGATGCGGAGCGGAAGCTCGAGGTCTGCGCCCTCCACTCCGGTGTCGATGAAGATGAACGCGCCGCCCATGAAGCCCACAGTGCTGGCGGCCTTGTGGATAAGGTCTTTGAGATGGTACTTATCGTTGACCGCATCCTCAAGAGCCTGCACAGCCTCCGGGGCAGTGCCGTCTCCGCCTTCGATTTTGATCCACTCACGGGTGATATCGTCCGCGACAGTCTGCACACAGGCGCGGATCATGCCGTTCTGTGCTATCTGCTGCAGGGCGCCGTAGCCGATGAAGCTGGTAATCGGATACTGCCCCATCTCCTGCGCGTGCTGCTGGAGGCTCTCCCAGATGGCAGAGTAGCCTCCGACGGAGTCAAACGCCATGTCGAGAGCCTCGCGCTCCTCGCGCGGTGCGCCGAGGGTGACGGGCAGAGAGAATGCCTGCCTGACCTTGGCAGGGCTGTCAAAGGCGGCGACAGTCCGGCGCGGGATACGGAGCATGCGCTCAATCTCTGCCGCGTTGGACGCGTTCACGATTGTCTTCTTCGTCCTTCTCGCTGTCGTCATACTCCTGTCCTCAGCATCCTGATGTTTGACGGGTCAATCCTCATGCCCGAACGCCTGCCCGACATCGCGTATCTTGCGGCGTCAGGCGCGTGGGAGAACTCGTGCTCCGGCGTGTCGGTTGGCTGTCCGCTTTTGTCGCGCTTCCACACGTAGTTCATGAAATCGTGGGCGGCAAAGGTGCAGGAGGGGTGGATTACCCACTCGTAGCCCTGCATTGTCCTGATGCCGCCCTGCACGCTGTCGGGGCCCTTGTAGGCCGGAACTGCGTTGATGCCGCACTTCCTCATCTCGGCGATGCTCTTCGGCTCTGCACTGTCGCAGATGACCTTCTCATGCATGATGCCGAGGTCGTGGGCAGCCTCCGCAATCTCCGCGTTGGTGCACCCTGTCGCCGTCCACTCCTTCCAGACGTAAACCTTCCTGTGCTCCTCGTCAACAAGGAGCCCGAGAAGGACGGTCGGGTCGGTGAAGCCGAAATCAAGCCCCCACAGCGGCTGGACGCTCCGGTTCCTGAGCATGGCCTGCGCGTCAAAGTCCTGCACTGACACGCGGTCAAAAATCAGCCCCTCGCTGACTCCCCAGTTGCCGTCACCCTCAATCGCAAACCTTCGCGGATTGTCCTTCTGCATCTCCGCGAAGCGCTCAAGGTCGGCAGGGCTGAGCCACTCGTTGCACCTGTAGGTCGTGGTCTTTGTGAACACGTTCGCGCGCGGCCTGTCGAAGAACTCGCTTTTCAGCCATGAGCGGTCTGACCAGGGGTTGAAGGTCAGCGTAATCTGCGGAGTCAGGCCTTTGGGCATGGTTCCGCGGATTGAGCCGTCAAGCTTCTCAAAGTCGTCCTTGCGCACCTCATAGGCCTCGTCAATCCACACCCAGCACAGCACGCCTTTCGCGACTGTGATGGAGGTGATCTTGAGACCGTCGTCAAGCCCGCGGAAGAGGATCTTCTGCCCTGTCGGCTCGTAGGTCAGCTCCATCGGATTGGTTGTCGCCCGCCAATACTCCGAGACCCCGAGGCGGTCAATCGCCCAGCGGAGCTGAGCAAAACAGGAGTCCTTGAGCGTCCTGCCGTAGCGCCTGACCACAAGCAGGTTGGCGGCAGGCTTCGCCATCATGTTCACGATGTACCACATCGCCGCGGTGGTAGATTTTTTGGAGGCTCTTGAGCCTTTGACGACACGGTAGCGCTGAGAGGCCTGCCAGAAGTCGGCATAGCCCTTGCCTACAATGTCGGAAAGCCTGACCTGCCTCACCGCCATATCAGTCCTTCAGGTCGTTGATAATCTGGATCTGGACAGGCGAACCTCCGGAGGTCAGGTCAATCTGCTGCTTGTCAGACCATCTCTCACGGCACCTGCACTTAAGCCAGTAAATTGTCGCGGCAACGCACTCGCCGGATTTGGCCATGTTGAACAGCGTGTTCTCAACGACTTCATTGGACATTTCCTGACCTTTTTTTATCGCTTCCCGGAATTCTTTGCTTTCCCGTTTTCTGCTGTAAATCGTGTCATCACTGACTCCCAGCGCGGCAGCCATCTGAGCAACAGTCTTGCCCTCTGAGGCCAGCTGAGTAACCTTAGCAAGGTCAATCTCAATCTTAGGCTTGGTGATCATTGCTCACCTCCCTGTATCTGCTTCTCTGCCTGCTGACCGCAAGCGCTGCAGAGCACGCTATGGCCAGCACAAAATAAAGCCATGCGTAGCCATGCCATGCAAACACGCCGCAAATCAGCGCCTCTGAGCCATAGCGCAGGACCGCCTTCATCATGACTCACTGCCTCCCAGTTTCTTCCTCGCGAGGGAAACAGCGAAATCAGACAGCCTGCCTGCGCCGAGGTACCCGAATGTGAAGGCGACGGCAACCCCGTCGCCATGCGTAAAGAGTTCCGGGAAATGGTTCCCTGCCACAATGCAGACAGCCACAGCCCCAGCGGCGCAGATGATGGCATCCAGTATGCGGAGCCTGACAGTCGGTGGAACATTGGCTATTGTCGAACGGCAGAGTGCCACAATGAGCGCAATCACCCCAGCGGCGCAGTACGTCAGAAGAGCGTGAAAGTCGTCCATTCCGGAACTCCAAAATCTCAGGCTGGATCAGCCTGTCAGTATTATATCAAACACCAGCGCTGTCAAACGGTCATAGTGATTTAATTTTTACAAGTCATGCATCCGCGTACCACCATACGGCAACGTCAACCCCCGGCCCGTACCCTTCCTCAGCATTCTGCCAGTCCTTGCCCGCCACAAGCGAGACAACCTGCGAGTCATCCGTGAATACTGTTCCGTTGAGCGCGTCGAGAACGGCCTTGACCACATTGTCCAGGTCAGGCTTCCCCGGCATGATATCGCCGTTGAGCATGGCATCCAGCTCGCCAGCCAGCTTCGTTCCGGCCTTATGGCTCCTAAGGCTGCCATCCGAGGCAAGGTGCCTCTTCGGAATGGCGTACCTTGCCGCGATTGAGACATAGACCGGAAGCTCCGTAACAGCCAGTCCCTGTCGTTCCATCTCCTCTCCCGCCAGCTTCCTGACCATAGCTTCGTACTTTCTCGTGCCTGCCGGAGTGTAAGCATGCGCGAACCCGTTTCTTGATGACAGTCTCGGCCTGCCCTTTCCAACCGGCTCGCCGGGCACTGTAAATCTGACTTCGTTTTTAGTTACCATGGAAACACGCTCTCCTGGATCTGTTCACACACATTCACATTTCCTCCATTCCATCACTCGCGGAAGTGCGGGGGTGCACGTGCAGGCGGTAGAAATGGGGGCGCTTCAAAGCCCCATTTTTACCACCGTGCACGACGCGCGAGCGATGGAAATGGAAATGGTTATATTTATATACCCCTAATTTCCATTTCCATGAGGACATAATTCATCATATTAACTCTCGTTTTGGAAGATGGAAATTTAGCTTATTTTCCATTTCCATGGAAAGGAAATTTAGCTTATTTTCCATTTCCATCACCATTAAAATGACTTATTCTGCCATAAATTACTGCTGTGCATTTTCTGTATCAAAACCCTCCCAGCCTGATAAATCCCCCAAATAATATACAGTTCCCTTATCATTTCTCCAGTTGTTCGTATGTTCCTTGAAAAAGGTCCTGAGCGTACGGTCAGTAACCCCCACTTCCTCGGCAAGGACTGAAATCGGACATCCTTTGTCAGCTGGCAGCTTGGGATTATGCAGGACGGTCCTGCCGGCATAGGCGTCAATAAGTCTGCTTTCCGACATTTTTTTCTGCCGTTTCGCAGCTTTCATCTCCCTGGTTTCCTCCTCACCGTCAGCAAGCGCTCCGTCAAGCACTCCGGCAGTGTCAACCACATGGCGGGGATAGTCAAACCACATGCAGACCGGTTTCGGCGAAGCAAATTCCCTGAGTGAGAAATCCATGCGGAACGCGGGGCCGTGCTGACTGTCAACGTTTATAGACTCTCCGAAGGCCATAGGCTCATCCTCTGACTTCTCAATTTCGATGATGTCAATCAGTGCATCCGGATCTCTTGCGAACACGCCTGAGCCTGATGCTCTGTCCTGAGCCTTTTTCTGTCCCTGAGCGCCCTTTGAGTGGTGATGGCAGTAGATGACAGCACAGCCCAGCGCCTGGCACAGCCTGTCAAACTGGTTGCAGAAATGGCCCATGTCCGAGGCGTTGTTTTCGTCTCCGGTGATGACCTTGTAGATAGGATCGATGATGACAGCCTTGTACCCCTGGTCTTTTATCGCATCAATCAGTTGGGGAACGAGGTCATCAAGCGGCTTGGCCTGTCCCCTGAGCGGAAGCACCTGAATATTACCGGCATGCCAGTTGTCTTTGGTAAATCCGAGCTTTTCATAGATGGCAATAAACCGGTGCTCGCAGGTTGCCTCGTCAATCTCGAGGTTGACATAGAGCACCTTGCACTGCTCACATTCAAATCCCATCCATGACAGCCCCTCGGCAAACGCGATGCAGAGTTCCATCAGCAGGAAGGACTTGCCGGCCTTTGACGGGCCCGCGACTAGCATTTTGTGACTTTCCCTGAGTACTCCCTTGATCAGTTCAGGGGGCATCTCGAGAGGGTGCAGGAGTCTGTCACCAAGGGAGACGATTTCCGGAAGCGGTGAGACTCTGAGAGTCCTCTGCCAGTCCTCCCATGTCTTGCATCCGATGTTTGTGGCAATCAGCTTCTGGACGTTCCCGTTCCTTGTAACTCCGGGCATGCGGGAAAGTCTCGAGGGGTTCTTGTTCTGCGGGTCGACAAGGAACCCGAAGGTGTTCAGGCTGGCGTACGCATCCCTGACGCGGCTTGCGTACTCGAACTTGTCCTTTGCATCAACCCTGAAGACCGCATGGAGTGATTTCCCTCCGCTCTCGACGAGCGCGGCAATCGGAAGCCTGCTTTCCCTGAGGACTCTGTACTGCTCCTCGATGGGGAGCGAGTCAGACTCAGCGAGGGCATAGCGGTAGGCTGTGATGTTTTCGTCCTTGTAGAAACCTGAGTTGTCGAAGGGATTGAAGCGGATCCAGGCTCCGGCATCCGGATCCCAGTCCCCGACAACTTCCGGCAGGCTGTGGTAACGGTCAAGCTGGCGGAGCATATCCCCGGCCTTCATGTGGTAGTGCTCTCCGCTCGGCCTGTACTTGCCGTCCTCGCCCTTGAAGGACTTGGTGCAGTACCATACCGTCTCATCAGGGCGGAAGAGCGTCTGAATGTAGGTTTTCAGCTGTTCGTAGTCAGCCTGCTGCCTCGGCCCTGCTGCCTCGCAGGTTTCCTTCTCCTCAATGGAGATTTCATCCCCGAAATCCATCGGCGCGTCATTTGACAGCTTCGCGCTGTAAGTCCATCCGTTCTGCCTTGCCATCTCAATGATAGTCCCTCCGGTTACTGGCCTGCCGGAGCCATTGAAGCTCTTCCATTTTTTCTCGCATTCACCTGCTTCCCATCTTGCCGCATCCTTCCTGCTCCATGAGTCCCAGTCAGAGACAGAAAGGCCCTCCTCCTTGAGGGCCATGCCTACCTCAACCCACTGCTCATAGTTGCACATGGAAGGATCGATTGACGACAGCGCGTCAAGCACCTTCATGTCAGCCATTTGTTCTCCTGTAATCAGACCAGTCCCAATCTGCCGGGTTGAACTCCTCGGCAGGCATCATCCATTCAGGTACGGTCCAGTGATTTTCAACGAGCACGCTGATAACACAGCTGCACTCAGATTTCTTCCACCCGTCAGGGCAGAAGCCTGCTCCTCTGAGGCATTTTAACTGTTTTTCTGACGGAGCAAGCAGAATGCTGATGCACCTGCTTGCGAGACCTTTGGTCATACCGTCAGTATCAATGCCGTTCCTTTCCAGCAGTGCAAGCTGTTTCCCGGTCGGCTTCTGGCTTTCCCATTTGTGGACAGGCTCATAGTCCAGCAGTTCGGGAGCCTGATGCTTTTCAGCGAAGGCGACAAGGTCAATCGTCTCGGCTTTTTTCTGCCTGTTGGCGGCGATATTCTCGCGCAGTGCTTTCCGGCGCTCCTCCTCCACTGACTTTTGAGCCTTTTTTGCCTCTTCAATCAGGTCCAGTTCGGCATTCAGCGGAAGATTGTCCATCTTCTTTGCAACTTCATCGCTTTTTGCGATAATGGCTGACGGGTGGATGAGGTCATGCTTGGCGGTTATCCACAGGAAATCGAGGATCAGGCAGTCTTTCTTTCCTGTATCAGGGCTCAGCCTCAGCCCCCTTCCCACCATCTGCACATAGAGAGCGCGTGAGCGTGTCGGCCTCAATACAACAATGCAGTCAACACGCGGGCAGTCCCAGCCTTCAGTCAGCAGCATAGCATTGCAGATCACGTCATACTTCCCGGCATTGAAACCATCAAGTATTTCCTTCCGGTCAGGTGAGCCTCCGTCAACCTCGACAGCTTTCATCCCCGCGTTTGTCAGGCATTCGCAGAATTTCTTTGCAATGCTGACGAGCGGCAGGAATACGACTGTTGTCCGGCCTCTGCACTCAACGGCCATAACGCCGGCAATCTCAGTGAGGTATTTTTCAAGAGCTTCCCCGAGGTCGTCGGCCATGAATTCTCCGGCCTTTACCCTGACCTTTGAGATGTCGATTTTCAGCGGTACGCGCTTGGCAATCGGAGGAACGAGAAAGTGCTCGCCTACGGCAGTGATAAGGCTGTACTCATAGCTTGTATTCTCAAAGAACTTCGCGAGATCCTTGCGGTCGGTACGGTCAGGCGTTGCCGTAACCCCGAGTACATGCGCATTGGCAAAATACCCGAGTACATTCAGGTAGGAGTCAGACATGACATGGTGTGCTTCATCAACCACAATCACATCAAAAGCATCCGGGCTGAATGCTGACAGACGCCTCCAGGACTGAAGAGTCTGGATAGAGCCTATGACCACACTGGAATTGGAACCGACGGCAGTCTGCTCAGCTTTCTCAAAAACAGATGGCAGGCCTGCGGCACTCAGGAGCTTGTCATGGGCCTGCTGCAGAAGTTCATCACGATGGGCGATAACAAGGGCCCTGCGGCCCTTTCTGACAGCGCGGGCAATGACGGACGCGAAAATAACTGTTTTCCCGCATCCGGTGGGGAGTACCACCAGCGTGCGGTGATACCCCTCATTCTGCCAGTCATTGCAGACCGCGTTGACCGCCTCGTTTTGGTACGGGCGGAGTTTCATCATTTCAGGAAGTCCTCATCATTGTCGGACATGTCAGGCTCCCTGACCTGAGGGACTGGAACCTTCTTCTTCTGAACCGGAGCACTGTTCTCAACATTCTCCATTGGATCCAGGTAGCGCTCCACGTCGTTGGACTTGCGCTCAACTCCGTCATTGCCGGTCCACGAGCGCTGGCGGATGCGGGCCTTGCCAGTCCTGCCGGTTACCTCGCCCCACTTCATGACAAGCGGCTCGCCATGCTTCTTGAGCCCGATGGAGAGGAAGAACTGGCACAGCTTCCACTCAAGCGCGCGGTTGAGGATGAGGTCAGTCTTGACGTGAGCGGTTCCCCTGTCGGTAGCAACAGCGAGGGTCAGTGTGGCCTTCGGGGAAGGAGAGAGCTTGGCGCTGCCGTTGAACTGCCCGCGCTCCATCTTCTCCACGGTAAACTCGTAGTCGCCCTCATCGAGCAGGATGAATTCCTGCCCCTCGTTCTCGATGGAGTCATCCCAGCCCATCGCTTCATTCATATTAGTGTTATCTGCCATAATCAATTACTCCTTAATCTTGCTTACAATCCTGTCCCAGTTGCGCAGGAGCGCGCCCTCACAGGAGGACAGCGGAGCGCCCTGAGGCAGTACCTTCTCCGAGACGACAGAGCGGATCTGCTCCTCGGTAATCCCTGATTTTGCCATAAGTTCAGAGAGAGACTCAAAAGCCGTCGCGATTGATGCAAAGTCCAACGGCAGCTCGTCAGCCAGACCGCACCTGTTCTTCGCATCCCAGCAGGGGTGGTGGGTGGTGTACATGACGCGCTTACCGCCCTGAGCCTTGTTGGTATTGGCGTCAGTATGGACGACGACAGTCTTGTAGTTCAGAAAGAGAAGCATGTCAGCCCATTCCTTGACCAGCGGAGCGGACTGGCGTGAGAGCTTGAGCTCCCAGCGGTCAAACGCTCCGGCTTCGTCAGGGAGCTCCTGCTTCCTCATCTTGGCGTGAGCGACGATGACCGCATTCTTTCCGGATGCAATCACCTTGTCCATCGCTCTGAGGATCTGCTGCACCTCCTCCGCGAGATAGGTATACCCCTTGCCGTACCCGAAGGACTCAATCGAGGTCTGGCGGTACTTCTTCAGCAGGTCAGCAACGCAGATCTGCTCCGCCCAGTCCATAGTGTCAAGCACCAGCGAGCGGCATACATCCTGCGCCGCCACAGCCTCGATGGTTTCAATCAGGTCTCCGAATGACCCGTCAAAGCTGATGCGCCTGACATCGAGATGCGAGGTGCCTCCCTCAGTGTCGATGAACAGCGGGTCAGGGAACTGCGCCGCCAGCGTAGACTTCCCGATGCCTTCCGAACCGTAGAGCACAACCTTCTGTGCCCTGCGGACCGGCCCCTGTGTTATCTTCAGTTCCTTCATGCTATTCTCCTTCTGCTACCAGCTTCTCAATGCCTTCCTTCATAACCGTCAGGCTTCCGAGCAGCTCTGCAAACTTCTTCTTTCCCAGCTCTTTCTCGAGGTCTGAAATCCCCCTCAGCTTCGGTTTCTGTTCCGCGTAAGGCTCAATGCCGGCATTCCTGAGCACCTCCGCAACCGCGGGCTCCGAAGTGAAGATGCGCCTGCCCTTGGCATGCCCTATCTTAAATCCTTCCCAGACATGGCCGGCCTTTGCGGACTCAAGGGCATAAGCCTTCACATCGCTGAGCCATGACGAGATGTCATCGGCGATGCGAAGCAGTGCCACAATCTCCTTGTCGGTCAGCATCGGAGGCGGGACAATCCTCGGGTCAGTCATGAGCCTTTCGGCATTCTTCCGGCAGATTGCCCTGACCGGACAGAAGCGGCACCATTCTCCGGCGCGGAACTCGCCCCCGCCGCTGACCGCCTGCTGTGCGGCAGGCCTGAAGGCCTTCTCACAGACTGACATCAGCCTTTCCGCCGTAATTCTCCAGGTATTGGCATTGGCAATCCTCGGCTGGAAAATCGACAGTCTGAATTCCTTAATGCCGTACTGCTTCCCGAATTCCGAATACACGCCTGCAGCATAGAGCATCAGCTGTGTGTTCTTAATGACCTCGACGCGCTGGAAGCCATACTTGAAGTCAATGATATGGGCAATGCCCGTACCCTTCTCCAGCAGTATGCAGTCAGCAGTACCGAAGCTGTCCGGTACTCCGATTGCGTTGGAGTAGTCAACCCTGTGCTCAATGAAGACATCGCAGTCACAGCTTCCGGCCTGCTCCTTCACAAATGCGGCATAGCATACCGCGGACTGCTTCATCTCCTCGTCGTACTCACTGTCAGCCTGCTTCAGCGGGGTTATTTCCTTCCCCCAGTCTTTCGCGAGAGCCTGCGCGCAGAGCTCGTGCGCCCTGGTGCCCTCGTCAGCCCACTGGGACGGCACATTGATGATGTGTTCGCCTGCCCTGAGCGACGGTGGGCAGTGGAGCCACCTCGATGACGCGGAGGCTGACAGCACGGCGTGCGCCGTCCCTGCCTCGTCCTTCCTTAAAACGGTACCCATTCCCTGCACTCCTTCCATACCTGCTCATACTGCTCTGCTCTCAGGTCTGACAGCTTCGCGGCCTTGTGCCTTTGCAGCATCTCCTTCACAAACTCCTTTGCCTGCGGCCTCGCCTGCTCCATCATCTCCTTAATCCGGCTCCTGATGTCGTCAAGCGTGTGGGTCTCCCTTATCTCCGGAGTAATCCGTACCGGCTGAAGCTCATTACATAGGCTCATGGCCTCGTCAATCAGTTTCTTTGCGTTCTCCAGCTTGCCATAGACCTTCAGCATCATGATGTTGTCTTCTTTTGGCATTCTTCCTCCTCATCCTCTATCGCCCAGGCCTTCAGCATGGGATAGGCCAGCATCAGGTACTGGAGTCTTGCCTCCGGAATGCCGGAAACCCTCCAGCCTGAGACTGACGCAGGGCGCACCTTACAGATGCCTGCCACCCTGACGGGCCCTCCCAGTTCGTCTATTACTGCGGAGGCCAACCGCTTCTCTCTCTCATTCTCAGCCATTTCATCTCCCGATTGCCTGCTGTCATCCGGCAGCCATTTCAGTCTACTGCCGTCAATTTTGGTTTGCAAGAGATTTTTATGTAGGCTAGCCTACATCACATTTGCGATAACTCTTTGATTTAGCTTGTAAATCAAACGTTTTGAAATTTAGGCTAGCCTACATTTGCATGATTTTGTGATGCACTTCACAAAATTTATTGATTTTTGTTAAAAAACGTTTGATTGCGTTTGATTGCTGTCATATACTGAACGCAGAGCTTGGAAGAAAGCTCGGCAACAGCAAAACAACAGCAGCAACAGAGGGAAGCAAAATGGATAACATCACCGCAGTCATCAACCGTAAGGTCTGGAACTTCATCGAGGACGCCAGCGAGCAGGCATGCGCCGAGTATGGAGTTGACGAGGAGAAAGTCTGGTCAGACGGCAAGCGCTTCGGCTACCTTCAGGAATTTGCCGATCACCTTATTCAGGAGACCGCTGAGTGGAACCGTACCGACAGGAGCGTCAGGCTCCAGGCGACCGACTACGTAAGAGCGGTAATCATGCAGTTTGCAGCCTAATCAACCATTCCGGCAGGCTCCGGCCTGCCTTTCAGGAGAAGAGATTATGAGCATGATGAAAGATTACCTCCTCGGCATGTACTACACCGCCGCAACTATGGAAATCACCTGCACCCCGTTTGACATCAGGCTGGCAGACAGAAAGCCTGCCGTCATGGATATGTACCGTAGGGCTGGCACTGACAAGGCTGTCGAGAAATGGGCTGATGACGTCATGGCAACCCGCATGCCGCACACTCCTGATGACCTCAGGAGACTTTCCGGAGAGGCTCACCAGCTTGCCCGCATTGATAAGAAGTTTTTCGCCCGCCATCACTTTGCGCTGGAGGCATGAGATGAAGACTTTCCTTTTCGCGGCAGTCCTTGCCGCCCTTTTTGGCTCCCTTACCGGAGCCTGCTTCGCGGACATGCCTCAGGTCTACAGGAGCAACAGCACCCAGCAGGTCGTCGGCTGGGAGGATGCTGAGGGCTACCACGCCTGCCACAGCGGCCAGGACTGCCATGTGCCGCAGGAGTACGACCTCGTATGGGTCGAGTAATCGCCGCCGCCCTTACCGGAGTCCTGCTCACAACTGCGTGGCTTAAATGAGAGGTGATAGTATGAAAATAACTGCATGTAAGGTAATTACCCGTGAATATTCAGAGACGCACGGCCAGTGCGTCGAGAACGTATACACCCGTCAGCATGACGGGTGGCGCATGGCATGGCGTGAATGTGGGAACATTCGCGCCAATTGCCGGGGCTATCTGCACGTGTGTGCAGATATCGTCTCAGATCTCGATGTCTTTCTGGACATCGAATCAACGCTTGACCACAGTGGAGTAGTCAGACTCCACTGGTAAGGTTAAGTATGGGCGTGCATGCTCCAGCCCCGTGCACACCCCTGTTCGAAGGAGCAGCGTGAGGATTTTATGCGCCGCATCACAAGCCTGCCGTATCAGGTGATTTCGCTCGGAAAGCGTATCACGAGGGATCCCTATGGCATGCCAGGCACGCCTGTCCGCGCCTGCGTGATGTTTATGACTATGGAGTATCGGATATGATTATGAAGTTCTGCACCGCGGTAAGCGGCGCCATCCTGGGATTTATAATCCTGTATTACGCCGGCACGCCGGTAGTTTATATCAGTCATTACAGCGGCGCGGTGGTAGCGGTTCGCCATGGGATTTTTACCGAGATGTGCCGCCTCGATGAGGAGTGCGAGCTGCCGGAAGGGAAATACACAGTGGAGTATGTCAGATGATTGAAGAATTCACTCATACAAACGCTCAGGAACGCGTGAGAGAGGACATGGCCTCGGCTATCACCGCCCTCGACTTCCTCGCGACCTCCATCGGCCAGCTTGCCGCCCTGCATGAGACAGACGAGGAGGAGGCAATTATCACCGAGGGGCAGGTCCTCACCGCCAAGCGCGAGATGGTGAAGGCTGTTACCGGACTTTTGGAGGCTGAGTAATGGAAAAGATTACGCTTGAGGCACTTCTCCGCATCAGGGATTTGGCTGCATGTGCGGTCAGGCATCCTGACATCTGTGCCGCGGCAGAGCTTGCCTTGCTGGAGCTCAACTGGCGGAGCATGATGGTCTTTTCCCTGCTGTTTGACATGCAGTCAGAGACCTATGTGCCGTTCGTGCTGTGGCAGAAGTTCCAGACTGCCCTTGAAGACTGCACAAGTGAGGCTCAGGAGGAACTCCGCAGGGAGTACTCCGAGCTCATGGAGACAGAGAACTACGGACGGCAGGTTGAAATCTGCAACCGTTTGAACCAGCTGAGAGAGGCTGACAGGTAACTGACCACGGCAGGGGATGCCCTGCCGCTTATTGATGAGGTATCACCATGAAGATGAAATTTGAAGACTATGACAGACTAAGGGATGAGGAGAACAGGATGTCCTGCTCTATCCGTACTCTTGGCAGGATGATTGAGAACGCCCGGTATGGCAATGCGGAGCAGGTACTCGGACAGACTCCGCTCTGGGTGGCGAAGCGTCAGCTCAAGGCGATGAAGAAGTACCATGAGTGCCTGCTTTACCGTCTCGGCCTTGCCGAGATCCTTGGACATGAGGAAGCTCCGGCAACTGACTGGAGTTCAATGGATGATGAGGAACTTACACGCGCACTTGAAGGTATCGCAGAGTGAAGGAAGGAGATGAGGAATGAGCAGAAGACCAAATGACCCCACCGCCGGGGATGTCGGCAGGATTTTCCTGAGTCTGCTGGGCATCAAGAGCCCGAAGGAAATCAGCTACAAGAGCGGCATCGGCGTTGTGTTCGAGCTGAAGGCAAAGGAAGACGGCAGCAGCGTCCTGCTCTGCCTGCCGAAGAAGGACTTCTATGCCGGGCTGCTCTTTGAGATTGAGAGCGAGTTCTACCGCGAATTTGATCCCAAGCGTTTCACTATTACGCTGGCGAACATCCACTGGCTGAGCGCCGATGACATCTTCGGCAGGACGATCCATGACGGCAACATCTGGGGAATCCCTGCTGCAGGAGAGAACAGCACTATTGCCATCGCCGTCACCATCGGCCTGACTGAGAGTGAGGCAAAAAGCCGCAGGTATGACGACGCGAAGGCCGCGGCAATCGAGAAAGCTGAGAGCCTGATTGAGGACATGTGCCGCGATATCGCCCTGCCGTCGTTTTACATCACCGGGTACGACAACGCGCTTGCCGCGATGGACGGGCTGGGCGCGCTGGAGGTCAGCCTGTGCGGCTACGCCGGAGTTAGCAGCAACAAGCTCCATGCGCTCGCAGAAGGCATTCAGACACGCCTCGATGCCATGTGCCCCGAGACCGGCTGGCAGATCATCAAACGTACAAATCGTGATGTCGGCAATATCGCCGTTCTTGAGCTCCAGCTGAGCCACACGAAGCCGTACCTTAAGGAGGACGCATGACCCCGAACACTGAGGAATACCTCCGCGGCTTCCTGCCGCTGTGCTTTTCCGCGAGCATGGACGCCATGACGGAGGAGGCTCTCGCCGACGCGCTTGACGACCTCGCCGGAGCGCGTGCCCGTGAGTGGTGCGCTGAGGACTGTCAGCTTGAGGTGCCGGATGAGGCGATTATCCGTTACGTTGCCGGGGATATTGCCCATCGCATTTGCCGCCATGCCTACGAGTGCTGGGAGGACTGCGAGGAAGAGCTCAATTACGAGCTTGAACGCAGGTGCGAGGACGCGTTCCTCGCCCAGCTGGGAGAACACGAGGAGGATTATTTATGAAGAGACA
>Ga0326513_10002252_pt1 | contig 14293 bp, 12 predicted proteins | sample 2_2465_0518_D_FD_203654 | JGI IMG/M metagenome (GOLD analysis project Ga0326513, IMG submission 203654) | Bovine rumen microbial communities from UC Davis, California, United States - 2_2465_0518 | ecosystem: Host-associated > Mammals > Digestive system > Stomach > Rumen | place: USA...
CATATCGTCTTACCTGTCATCTCAGGTCTGTCTCCAATTCCTAACGGAAGTGACGGGTCAATTATGTCTCTTATCCGTTCAATATACTCTTTAAGCGGCTTGTGAACGCCCGAGCCTATACCATAGACTTTTCCCGGATGACCTGCTTCTCCAACGAGTCTCAAAGCTCTTGCGACATCGTCCACATAGAGGAAATCCCACATCTGTTCCAATTTGCCGTAGATTGGTTTACCGCGTCCGAGCAATGTCTTTATCGTGTACGTGATTATGTTATCATTCCGTCTGCGCTCACCGTACGTTGAAGGAAGCACTACCCATACAAAGGGCTGAGCGAGTTGCCTTGCTCTTACTTCGAGAAAGTAATGGACCGAAGTCTTTGCCGCCCCATAAATATCGTTAGGAGTCTGCCTGGCATCAACATCAGTGACAGAGTCACTGTAGGAATATTCAGCAACAGTTCCCGAAGATATGAATAGTCTGCATCCTATTCTCTTAGCAATTTCTATTGTGTGCATTGACATCGTGATATTCCCGATCTGTAGTTCCATGTCATTCTTGAGAGGATCAGAAACTCCAGCCCACGCAAGATTGAAGAACACATCATATCCGTCTTCGCTCGTAAAATCGTCGGGGGTTATATCGTTTATGTCTTTATTAACTATCGTAACCTTGTCTTTCGGAAAAGGCGTTTCGGCATTATCATCCCGGATAACGGCTGTAACATCATATCCATTATCCAAAAGCTCAGATATAAGACGGCCTCCGATGAAGCCTGAACCGCCTGTGACTATCGCCTTCTTCCCACTCCTCATTTTCCCAAAAGAGCTTTTATGTCAAGAAAGCCACGTAAATACATCCGCTTTATCCTCTTCTGTATCTTCCGTTCTTCCATGATAACGAGGGCCTCATTCGCCTCGCAGGGCTCTGTTTTCTCCTTTATGTGATCAGCTGTATCTTCATCCCTACCCGCGAGATTCATAAGCAGGGTTCGTCTTGCTATAGCGTTATATACTTTCTCCATCTTAGCGAGCTGTCCGGCATACCTTCTGCTCGAAGATCTGAAGAATTCCTTTCTTCCCTCATACCTGTCAGCATAGAGTCTGATGGTTTCAGGAAGCATCTGGGTGTTGCAGATTATCCTGTATCGCCCGGTGGAATTAAGTGTCGTATATACTTTCCTATCATTAGAGTATACTAGATCCGTAGCGAAAACCACATCTGAAGAGGGATAAAGCGAGGGATCGAATCCGCCCTTTGAGATAGCGTAATCCCTGTTTATCAGAGACCCGCAGGTCTGGGCTCCCATGAGCCCCTCATTCAACGGGCCGAGATTATCCATATCAGAAGGCTTTATCTCTATGACTGCGTATCGGAAAGCCTTTTTGGCGCGGGCAATAATCCCGCCTCTTTCAATATCTCTTACGACAACCGGTCCGTGGTCAGGGGATTCGGTGAATCTCGTCTTAATATATGAAGTGTTCTCAGGTGTAATCTTATGTCTTCTGATGATATTACTCATAGTCTTCACGTAATCACCGTAAAGCAGATCGTCATCATGAAGCATAGCGGCCCACTTACTTCTTGCAAGTTCTATACTTCTGTTCCAGTTTTGATAAAGGCCTATGTTTTCAGTGTTTCTGTAATAATATACGTTGTCCGCGCCAAGGTCTTCCAAAAACAACCTTATTTTCTCGCAAACATCATCGTCGCTGCAATTATCGGCTATCACGACTTCATAGTCCACGGGAGCATCCTCCTGGTTAATTGCGCTCAGGATGCTCTCTTTAAGCAGACCCAGCCTGTTTCTTGTGGGAATGACGATCGATAAGAAGGGCTCTCTGTGAAGGCTTTTATCTCCATAGAGAAGAACTGATTCAATTGTCTTTGTGGCGCTTACCATAATCTAAGCTTTTCTCCTAAGCATCGCAAAGTAAATATGCGGCATGACAGCCACAGCGGTCAGTTTTGATTTTAGCAGGAAAGGAGCAGAAGAGAATATCACATCAGCAGTTAACGCGAGAGTTTTCTTTCTGAGATTCCACATTTCCTGCCTTCTTCCCGACTTCTGCATTATCCTCATGAGCCAGAGCGCAGTCTCCGCTTCCCTTATTGCTATTCTTTTGCGGATTTTACCATTATCCTTGAAGTCTTCCCTCTGTTTTCCAAACATGGTAAAGAAGTCAGGATATATCTCCAAAAGCCTTGCGTGTGTCGTTGATGCTTTATGTTGCATATAGCGGTAAAGCGGATCCGAGAAACAGCATACGATGTCTGCTTTCTTGCAGCACTCATACACATAGTATGCATCCTCGTTTATCCTTAAATCCGTGTCAAAAATATTATCCTTGAATGTGTCACGTCTGAACAGCTTTGCCCACACACTGACCCTGATATCGCCATGCGATCCTTGGAAACATGCATTCATTATATCTTCTCTTCCTGAGAAGATTCCGTCGACTCCGTTCAGATCAGGCTCCTTGTTTCCGTCTTCCTGCTCAAAAAGAAATGAACACTGCGTTATGTCCGCCCCCGTCTGCTCTGCATGAACATACAGTTCGGCAAGGTAATCAGGTAATATAAGGTCATCGGCATCCACGAATGCAAGGTATCTTCCGCGTGCAGCTTTGATGCATGCGTTCCTTGCCGCGGACACACCCTTCTTATCCATTGATATCACTCTGATCCTGGGATCATTGGCAGAAGCATTCCTTGCTATCTCCCCCGTACTATCGGAAGAACCGTCTTCAGCTATTATCAGTTCCCAATCACTAAAACTCTGTCCGGAGATGCTGTCCAGACAACCGGAAAGATACTGTTCGGCATTATATGCCGGTACGATGACCGTGATTGCGGGATTATCAAGTGACATCTACAGGCCTCTCAATCTGCTCTGCCCTTGCGACCTTTACGCCGGCATCGCATCCGCAATATTTGCACGTCGTTATGCGTTTCTTCCTGTCGATAAGACCGTAGACCGCATCACGCATGAGAGTAGGATCGTCATATTCAGGCTTTCTTAGATCGACATCTTCAGTGCCGTCATCCGGGATAAGGCCGAGATGTATCGCATGTGCCTGTCTGGGACAGACATAGAGCCTTCCGCGGTAAAGAGTGGTGCACAGCCTTCTGGAATAGCAACCGTCGTATCTGTGCTGCGTTTTGCTTTCCTTTTCTTCATGGAGCTTCACATCGCCGAAATCCCACCAGAACTCGTCTTCGACGACCTCATGGCAGATTCCTTCGCGCTTGCAGATCTCCGTGAACTCATCAAGCTTCGAAGACAATTCTCCGTAGTTGCTGAATATTATCTTGAGATTGGGAGTATCCTTCATTGCACGGATACACTCTTCCGAAGGAATGATAGTTCCGTTTGTGATTATCTCTATGGAGTCAAAGCAGCCTTCCGCTTCACTTTTTAAGTATTCAAGTGTCTTTATTAATATATTCTGGCATACGAACGGTTCGCCTCCGAGTATCTTCAGGTGGCTTACGCGCATTGACTTAAAGAGCCTTCGAAGATCTGATATGACTTCATCCGCATCGAGATTCTCGGGAGTATGGTAATACTGCATGAGGTTGGAACAATGTCTGCATCTCAATGAGCAGCATTCCGTTAAGACCACATCCAGGCGGACTATCGTATCAGGATACTTTCTCCGCCTTGCGCGGTTGAAAGCTCCCGTTCTCGCTATGACCGGCCAAAGGTGAAGTGTCCTGGCTGCTGAAGCTGCAAAATGAAGTGCACGATTTTGTTTGGGCATGTGTTCATTTTACCATGCTATAATATAAAAATGCTTGTATCACTCATCATTCCGGTATTCAAAGTATGTGATTACCTCCCTAAGATGCTTGAGACTGTCCTGTCACAAACACATAGGGAGATTGAGATTATTTTAGTTGATGATGGTTCTCCTGATTCATCCGGAGAGATTTGCGATGAATATGCCGGTATAGACAGTCGCATCAAAGTAATACACAAGACTAACAGCGGAGTTGCTGATACCAGAAATGTAGGCATTGAAGCATCTACAGGTGATTATATTGCCTTGATAGATGGTGATGATTATCTTGCAGATGATTATATTGAATATCTTCTTCATCTCTGTATCGATAACAATGCTGACATTTCGTGTTGCGCATGGACAATAGATATTGACGGAAAACTCAGCAAATGCAGTTATCGCAAAAGAGAACCTGGCTTATATAAAGGCAATCATAAAGCAATGGAAGCCTTGATGACTACTCGATTATTGTCTTCGTCAGTATGGGGGAAAATGTTCAAGCGAGAGCTTTTCGATAATGTTCGATTTCCAACGGGGAGCAAATACTACGAAGACGATGCTACGATTTACCGCCTGGTTGCTGCTTCAAATTCGGTCATAATCGGCGGAGAATCAAAATACTACTATGTTCTGAGGACCGGTAGTTTTATCCACAAGTCTTTTAATGATAATAATCTTAAGATAATCAATGTATTTGAAGAACGCTGTGCTTTCATTGAAGCTGAATATCCGGAACTCTCTGTATATGCCAGATCTGATATCCTTATGGTCGTCAATCACTGTGTGATAAAATTAAGTGATGAGCAGCTTTATGATCATCCGTGTATCAATGGCCTGAAAAAATACTATAAGCTATACGAGAAAGACTTTCTTAGGGGCATTAGTTATCTGCCTGCAAAACTGTTTTCAATCGTTGCTTATATAGACATAAGACTTGCTATGCGTCTTTATCGTCTTTCCGGCAAACACACAAGGTTGAACTGATTCAGGAGAAGTATAATGGCACCTATCATACTATTCGTTCCCGGAAGATTATGTTTGTTCGGCGAGCACTCTGATTGGGCCGGGATGTACCGAACTATTAATTCAAACATAGAGAAGGGCCTTGCTATTGTAACCGGTATAGAGCAAGGAATCTACGCAACTGCTGAGATATCAGACAGATTCATTATGTGTGGTCAAGGAGATAGTCTTTCAAACGAACATTTTGAATGTGAAATGGATTCGAAAGAATTGCTTATTACCGCACAAAAAGGTGGTTATTATTCATATGTTGCAGGTGTTGCTTCATATATGAAAGATCATTACGTTGTCGGAGGTATTAAAGTAACCATCACCAAAAGAGACATTCCGATTAAGAGTGGATTATCATCATCTGCTGCGATTTGTGTCCTGGTGGCTCGTGCATTTAACAGATTATATGATTTGAAGCTCAGTACCGAAGACGAGATGAGAGTAGCCTTTCACGGAGAACAAAGAACACCATCACGTTGTGGAAGACTTGATCAAGCATGTGCTTTTGGCGGGAGACCTGTTCTGATGGAATTTGATGGCGATCAGATCAACACGAAGGAACTACAAGTCGGCGGAACCTTTCATTGGGTTGTTGCCAATCTCATGTCTTCAAAAAATACGATTAAGATACTCGGAGACTTAAACAGAAGTTTTCCTTTTGCCTCAAACGATGCTGACAGAAAGCTTCACGAAGCACTTGGCATCGATAACAGGCGCATCGTTCTTCAGGCAGCAAAACTTATAGAAATGGGAGATGCAAAAGAATTAGGCGCATTAATGAATGAAGCTGAAAGAAACTTCGATGAGAAAGTAATGCCAGCCTGCGACGAACTTAAAGCCCCGGTTCTGCATTCGTTATTAAATGATCCAGCCATTGCAGAATGGAGCTTTGGAGCAAGAGGTGTCGGTTCCCATGGAGACGGCATGATTCAAATACTGGCAAAAAGCAAAAGAGATTCAGAGCAACTTAAAGTATATTTAGAAGAAAAAAAGAATATGCCTTCCGTTTCAGTAACGATCAGACCATCTTCAAAGATCATATTGGCAGAATAAAAGGAGTGTCCACGCAGGACACTCCTTTAACATTTACTTGCTCATCGAATTACTTGGCTGCAGCTACGACTGCGTCAGAGATCGCTGCCTCATCACCGATGACGACAACGTTCGGGTGAAGCTGAAGGATGGATGCGGGAACTCTGGGGGTAACAGGACCGCAGAATGCCTTCTCAACGATACCCTTCTTGCCTGCGCCTGTAGCCATGAGGATTACTGTCTCGGACTTCATGATATAACCGATGCCCATTGTGTAAGCCTGTGTGGGAACTGCAGCGAGGTCGCCGCCGAAGAACAGTCTCGCGTTGTCCTGGATCGTCTGCTCTTCAAGGTCGATGCACTGTGTGTTAACGCAGAAATCATCTGCAGGCTCGTTGAAACCGATGTGTCCGTCTCCGCCGATGCCGAGGAGCTGGATATCAAGATGACCGAGAGACTCGAGGATAGCATCGTAGTCAGAGCATGCCTTCTCTGCATCTGCCTCAAGTCCGTTCGGCACATATGTCTTGTTCTTATCGATGTTTACGTGATCGAACAGGTTGGTGTTCATAAAGTATCTGTATGACTGATCGTGGTCGCCGCCAAGGCCTCTGTACTCGTCAAGGTTAGCCGATGTAACCTTTGAGAAATCAAGGCTTCCTGCCTTATACATATCGACAAGAGCCTTGTAGGTTCCGACGGGTGTCGAACCTGTAGCAAGACCGATCTTGCAGTCCGGCTTGAGTCTGATCTGTGATGCGATAAGCTCAGCGCAGGCCATTGATGCTTCTTCGTAAGTCTTCTTTCTGATAACTCTCATGTCATTCCTCCCAATTGGTAAATTAAAACAACTCCGTGGAAACCCGCGGAGTTGTGATAAACGATTTATTCTGCCGTAAGACCTTCAGCCTTGATGACTTCGATAAGCTGATCGACATACTTCTCACAAAGCTCGTCGCTCTTGGCCTCGACCATGACTCTGATCTTAGGTTCTGTACCGGAAGCACGGAGCAGGATCCTTCCGTCACCTGCGAGGGCCTTGTTGACCTCTTCGACGCCTGCAAGCACCTTCGGGTTCTTCTGTGCCTCTTCCTTGTCCTTGACTACAACATTCTTAAGGCACTGCGGATACATCTTCATCTCGCCTGCCAGCATTGACAGCGGGAGCTTCTTCTCGAGCATCGTCATGAGGATCATGAGGGATGTGAGGATACCGTCGCCCGTTGTTGCGTATTTCGCGAAAATGATGTGTCCGGACTGCTCTCCGCCCAGCACGAAGCCATTAGCCATCATGTTCTCTGCGACGTACTTGTCGCCGACATTGGTTTTCTCGGTACGGATGCCGATCGCTTCGCATGCCTTGTAGAGGCCCATATTGCTCATGATGGTGGTAACGATCGTGTTGCCGTCGAGCTTGCCGCTCTCCTTCAGATACTTGCCGCACAAATACATGATCTGGTCGCCGTTGACCTCGTTACCGAGCTCGTCAACCGCAAGACATCTGTCAGCATCGCCGTCGTAAGCAAATCCGACATTAAGGCCGTTATCGAGAACGAACTTCTTGAGGTTGTCGATATGTGTGGAACCGCAGTTGGTATTGATGTTGATACCGTCAGGTGTGTTGTTGATGATAAATACCTTTGCACCGAGCGCTTCGAATACGGACCTTGCAATATTCCAGGAAGCACCGTTAGCACAGTCAAGACCAACCTTCATTCCGTTGAATGCCCTTGTGGGAACAGTCATGAGATATCCGATGTATCTGTTCCTTCCGGCTGCGTAGTCGATAACGCTTCCGATCGCCTCGCGCTCAGCAAGAGGGATCTCCTCCGTCTCACCGTCAATGTATGCTTCGATCTTCTCTTCGATCTCAGGCTCGATCTTCTGGCCGTTGGCACGCATGATCTTGATGCCGTTATCGTAGAAGGGATTGTGTGATGCAGATATCATGATTCCGCAGTCGAATCCGTCTGTTCTGCAGCAGTATGATACTGAAGGTGTCGTGGTTACGTGAAGAAGATATACATCTGATCCTGAAGATGTGATGCCTGCGGTAAGTGCCGCCTCGAGCATATAAGAGCTTCTTCTCGTATCCTTACCGATAATGATCCTTGCTCTTCCATCCTCATGGTTCTGTCCGTAATACCATCCGATATAACGTCCTACCTGGAATGCCTTGCTTGCTGTAAGGGCTTTGTTAGCCTCTCCTCTGAAACCGTCGGTGCCGAAATATTTTCCCATTTTCGTGCCCGCCTTTCGATTGATTTTATGATTAAGAATTTTATCATAAAACACGCGATTTCAATTAGTTTTTTTGCGTTCTTAAGGCGGTGCGCGGCGTGATAAGTCCTATTACGAGCCAGAAGTATATGACCACATAGTTGATGCTGCTGTTGAACAGGGCCTGAGCGGTATAGGTAATAAACATTCCAAGCAGGATCCAGATGACTGCACGTCTCTTGTACGAAGTCTCATCGATTACAGCCTTAACAGCGCCCCTGGCAGCAAATACCAGGAGTGCCAGATAGTTGATCAGGGCCGGAACACCCTGCGTTACAAGAGTATGCAGATATTCATTGTGGGCCTTGTCCTGAAGATACATGCCATCGTGATATCCGGGATCCGAGACGAACACATAGCGGTAGTTATCGAGACCTACACCCGTAAGCCAGTGCTTGGGGACCTGTGCAAGGCCCATCCTCCAGTTATATATACGGTCCGAACCCATTGCATCAACATCACCGTTAGCAACTTCCCAATAAGATCTTGTCGCAGACTCACGGATATAATCCGTAAAGAAGAATGCTATCAGGAAGACTGCAAAATATACGCCCATAAGTAATAGCGCCCGTTTCAATGCGGCCCTAAGGACCTTCTTATCCTTATCTCTTCTGAACATTACAATGAACGAGATCACATAGAATAAAACGAGTGCGATGAATCCAACCCACGCGAGCCTTGCTCTGGAGCCTATCATTGTATAGAAGACAAATCCTGCAACAACCGGCAATATGTAGTTCTTTATCCTTGAATCGACGATATTATCCGCAAAGATATAAACGCCGGATATGCAGGCTATAAACAGAATACACATGCCACCGTAGAAATTACTGTTCTGCGTAAGGCCGTATGCGGTATAAGGCGTGTGATAGTAGAGGCTGTAGGACAGTTCTATGTCAAAGGTCTGCAGGAAAGCAAATATGCTCTCGAACAGAGCAACGGCTATGAATATAAAGAGCAGATTCTTCCTGTATTTGGCATTGTCGATAAGAGTTCCTGCAAAATACAGCCAGTAATATGCAAGAAAATGCATCGGATTCTCGCAGTAGAACACATATCCGGCAGAATATTCACCGGGATTAAGAGAGAATACTGCCGAGATGACCATGAAGAAGACCAAAGTCAGATAGAATATATCGGCAATGCGCAGCTTTCTCTTCTCCATTATCGAAGATATCCAATACAGCGCAGTCATCAGTGTACCGAGTATGCCGAACAAAGACAGGAGCTGTGGCTGGAAGAACGAAGGGATTATGTCGTCATTGAACCTGCATAAGATCTCCGTAAAGAATTCGAGCACGGGCAGACCGACAAGGAGCGCCACTACTGCCTTGTAGAACACTTCTTCCGATATGAATCTGCCGAGAATGCTATTCCTGCCCATCTCTTACGGTTTTTCCCTCCTTTATTCCCTTGCGCATAAGCTTAAATGCATCCGAAGGCTTCATCTGGCCCGCATAAGAATGTCTCTTGGCAAGAACGAACCTCAGTGCCCAGATACCGGCTGCATTACCGTACAGGAAGCTGTACAGTACGCCCCTGTCGAGGAAGAACTTATCATTGAATCCGTGGAACCAGGTGGATTCGCGCGGTATCTCTGATCCTATTGTAACCGGAACGGCGATCACCTTTAACCCTGCCCTGAGGCAGTCCATGAAGAAGAGGCTGTCCTCTCCGTTTGAGTATCGCGCGCCGCCGCCAAAGAGCAGAGAGAACCTGACCTTTGCCCTTCTGATACTGTCCAGCCTTGCTGCAGCGGCATACGCGGGATATCTTCCGACAGACCACTTATGGACGCGTATCTCTTTGTCTATCTGGTATGTCTTCCGTTCTTCAGAGACATTGACGTTGAACATTATGATATCTGCTTCAGGATGTGCTTCAAAAGCCTTCAATATGCTCTCGGCATAGCCTTCAGAATAGACTAAATCGTCATCGGAGAAGAGGACTATCCTTCCCCTTGCTTCTTCCAATGCCAGGTTCCTTGACCTGCCGATACCGCGTTCGACTGACTCGATGGTCCGGACAGTATGGCCTTCCGAGGTGTTGAACTCATATCTGTCATCACGGCTGCCCTGATCGACCAGGACTGCATCGCACTCGAGGTTCATACCGGATGCCAAAGCCTGTGCATCCTTACCCAAGGCACTTATCAACACTTCAAGATCTTCAATCATGCCTTTAAGTCCCTCATCTCAGGTGCCTGTACTTTCTTATTCCGTTTACAGAGTAGCACATCTGATAGTAGAGCCGTGAGAAAAAGCCTAGCCCGACATACTTATATGTATACATGTTCATGGAATATGCTTTGAGCTTATTGCCCGACATCGAACTCTTGGACAATCTGTATGTAATAAGCGGTTCATCTATTCCGCGCGCAGTATGACCAGCCCTGAGCATTCCGAGCCAACAGGCAAAATCTTCATGCATATCATGCTTATCCTCATTATCCGGAGCAAATCTGACGAACAGATCCTTCTTCACCAACACAGATGAATTCGAGATGATATTCTGCTTGAGAAGCTGCTTGTATTCTGTTCTCTCTGGAACATGAAGTATCCATTCATAAGGCTGACCGTTCTCATCGATAAATGACGAACCCGTATAGACGAGATCACAACCTGTATCATTCCTTAACGCAAGCTGCTTTGACAGCTTGTCCGGCTTCCACAGATCATCACTGTCCAGGAAGGCTATCCACTCGCCTTTTGCTTCTCTTATGGCCTTCAGACGTGTCTTGAGCGCCCCCTGATTACTCTGGTTTGTGATCACATGTACCCTGCTGTCCTTAGAGGCAAGAGCTTGACAGATCTCAGAAGTATCATCTGAGGAATCATCGTCTGCTATAAGAAGCTCTATATTCTCATATGTCTGTTCAAGAACTGAAGAAGCAGCATCCTCCAATGTCCTGGCACTGTTATAGGCGGGCATGATAACGCTGACTAATTCAGAATGATCAGGCATCGACATCCTCATCCTCCCAGTTCAGCTCAGGTTCCTTGGCAATGATTCTCTTAAGCGTAGCAAGCAGTATGCGGAAATCTTCGGCAACACCCGCATTGGCAATGTAGTGAAGGTCCATGCTCAGCTTATCGTACGGGTCCGAATCGTATCTTCCGTAGACCTGTGCATATCCGGTAAGACCTGCTCTCACCTGAAGTCTGAGTTTGAACTCCGGAAGATCTTTGGAGTATCTCTCAGCGATCTCGGGCCTCTCAGGGCGCGGTCCCACTAAGGACATATCACCCTTGATGATATTAATCAGCTGGGGCAGTTCGTCTATCCTGGATTTGCGTAAGAACCTTCCGAAGTTCGATACGCGCGGATCGTAAGTGCCGGAAGATATCACGGCTCCTGTTTCCTTCTCGGCATCGACCTTCATGCTCCTGAACTTATATATCTCGAAAACCATTCCGTTCAGCGTCAGACGCTTCTGCTTATAGATGACCGGACCACCATCACTTAGCTTAATGACAAGTGCAGTGACAAGGAATATCGGGGAAGCAACAACAAGCGTAAGACAAGACAGGAGTATATCTCCCAATCGCTTCAGGAAGACATATTCCGGATTGGGGTAATACCTCTCTACCAGAGTCATGGGAACATTATACATATTGAACTGCTTAGAGCTTCTCATCAGGATATCGCCGATCTTGGGCTCGTTATAACAGCTGATCTCATGCTCTACGCAGTATTTGACTATTATGTTCCTGTCATGGCTGTGAAGTTCCATGACAAAAACAGCATCAGCATCCTTGATCTTATCGATGAGCCATGCCTTACGGTCACTTGCCGTGGAGAACTTGACCTCGTCGATATCGTAAGTTCCCATCAGATCAAAGTTCTTCTTGAACTGTTTGTGCCTGGATATCTCATGGAGGTTATGGATGCTGTCATAGATAATGACGGCCTTCCTCTTATCGAAAGTCCTTGTGTACCATTCAGATACGGCAATACACCATATAAGGGATACGATGATCTGAAGCAATACACATACGATGAACCTGAACAGTTCAGGCCATGCCCTGAGCAGCGCAGCAAGGATAAGGAAGAACAATATATCCGTAAGGAAAAGCGCGATCATCTGACTGAAGAACAATTCAGCCCTGCCGACCTGGCTTATCTGGAAGGCATCGTAGATTCGTACACAGATAGAATACATTAAGACATAAGCGGCAATAAAGACGCTCAGACCGGTTATGTCGAATTCTCCGCCGTAGACCTGTTTGGAATAAAAGGTGATCCAGATATATGCAAAAGGCAGGCACATCAAGATAATGTTCAGCAATTTAACTGAACGAACAGATATATCGTGCAACAATCTGCTTCTGCCCTTTTTATTTCGCATGATCAATCTATCCCAATGTTTAATTTATAACAAAAACAAAAGACAAATACAATAAAAAACGGCCCCTGAGGGAACCTCAGAGGCCGTATGTTGCTTATCGCTGATCCGCTATTACTGCAGAGGGTTGCCGCACTCAGGGCAGAACTTAGGAAGAGCCTGTCCGTCTGCCGGCTTCCAGCCGCACTTAGAGCATCCTGCCGGAGCTGCTGCGGGCTGAGGCTTACCGCAATTGCTGCAGAACTTGCCTGTGTTTACAGTACCGCACTCGCATGTCCAGCCGCCTGCCGGAGCTGCTGCGGGCTGAGGCTTACCGCAGTTGCTGCAGAACTTGCCTGTGTTGCCGCCCTGGCCGCACTCGCATGTCCAGCCTGCCTGAGCTGCAGGAGCTGCTGCTCCGCCTGCGAAGAAACCTGTCTGAGGCTGCTGCTGGCCCTGGTTAGCCTGCATAGCACCGAGAGCTGCTGCTGTAGCGTTGTTTCCGCCTACTGCACCCATCATGCCCATGCCCATGAAGCCATTTACGGCACCATTTGCATTTGCACCGGCTGCCTTCATAGCCTCTGTCTGGCCCAATGCAACCTGAGCTGCAAGAGCGTTTGCATCCTGACCATAGAGCTTTGCTGTATCGACCTGCTCGATCCTTGCACGTGACTTATCGTCAGGTGTAACGCCGCCGATGGCAACTGCCTCTACAACGATACCTCTGTTCTGGAGCCAATCCTCATCGAGGCACTCCTGCATACGGTTCCTGAGCTTGGATCTGTTGGAGTCGATGAGAGAGTACATAACTCTGTCCTGAGCTGCCAGCATGTTGAGAGCCTCTGTGATGTGGTCGAGGAACTCGATACGAGGCTGCTGCGGCTTCGGGGGTGTACCCATGAACTCAGCACTTGTGAACTCGCCCTTTACGTTACCTGCACAGTTCTTGAAGAATGTGACAGGATCCTGGATTCTGTAAGAGAATGTACCGTTAAGGCGGATGTAGATGTTACGGTACTCAGGATCCGGATAAGGTACCGGAGAAGCTGTACCGAAGTTCTGATCTCTCAGTTCGAGCATGTTTACGAAGTAAACTCTCTGCTGCTTGGGGATCTCGCCGCCCATTCTGAAACGGTCCCAAGCGTCCTTAACGATTGCCTTTGCATTCTCACCGACATTTGTGTTAGCGAGGATGGAAGGTGAAGATGAATTATCCCACTTGTAATAACCTGCTTCCATAACAGCGTCTACGATACGGCCGCCGTCAACGAGCAGACAAGCTGTACCCTCAGGTACCGCAACGATGGAACCGTTGCTGATAACTTCGGAACTTCCCTTGTTCCTGCCCTTCTCCATCTTGATAGCGCCTTCTCTGACAAGAATGTCCTGTCCGAGAGAGTCGCAAGTAAAGAATTCAAGATACTGATCAGAAACAGCACTCGTTACTACCGAGCCTGCTACTCCCACTACGTTGCCTGCAAAAGCCTTTGCAGCATCTTTAATCAATCCCATATTTTATCCTCCTGATTTGTGGTGCGGTCTTAAACGCCGCTCAATGAAAATATTATCATTAAAATCGCCGATAAACAATAAATAACGCAAAAAGATTTTATCTAATCAGTAACTATAAAAGATCTGTCTCGTCATCTCGAAAAACTCGGGCGCAAGGCATTCCTTTACACCGACTTCCTTCATTGCGCATGTGGCTACAAGCGGTATTCCGGTAAGCTTTGAAGCCTCCAGGATCATCTGCTCGCCCTCACGGACCATCTCGGGAGTCGTCTCCTCCAGAAGGTTCGTGTTATTGAGGTATCCGTCTATCGGGAAGCCTGATGCCGCCTGAAGCTCGGCTGTCATC
>Ga0326513_10002253_pt1 | contig 14290 bp, 18 predicted proteins | sample 2_2465_0518_D_FD_203654 | JGI IMG/M metagenome (GOLD analysis project Ga0326513, IMG submission 203654) | Bovine rumen microbial communities from UC Davis, California, United States - 2_2465_0518 | ecosystem: Host-associated > Mammals > Digestive system > Stomach > Rumen | place: USA...
ACTTGTAACTTGACCCTTATGCGCCCCTGCCGCAAATACGGAATATTTTTCAGACAATAAAAAATCCATTATATCCTCAAAACGCCCCTTTTCAGCCATATACAATATCACCTCTTTTATTTTATATTTTATCGAGCAGATATTGAAAATTCTGCAAAACTGTATATTGATTAGCCTGAATTGTCGGCTGAATAATTGCATATTTTTTCTCGTGTGCATATTCAAGAAATATACCATAATCAACACCGTGAGATAATTTAATCACAACTGTTGACGGATTTTCTTGATAGGCTGTTCCTGTTAATCTCTGTCGTGCGTGTCCTGTCCTATCCGTCCATTTTGCTTTGTTTTTCATCTCATTTTGTAAGCGTTTCGCTTCAGTATCTGCATACATTAAAACGCCTGCGACAACTTTAGAGGAAAACTCATCAAAACTTTCAGATAATTTCTTTTTACTCAACGAAAATCAACTCCATAGATATATCAATAAATTTATTTGATAAATCCACATCTTGAAAACTGATTATTCTGTATTTTGTGCCATTTATATTGCACACATCATTTATTTTAAGTATTCCAAGATTTTCATAATAGGTCAAAATGGCAGGTGCTTTTTTCGTTTCAGTTCGTGAACCGTCCGTTGTCTGCACGGTATTAAAAAAGCTGTCACCCTCATGAAAAATCCCTTTTATTTCAGTAATTAAAGAAAAATCGGTATCAACATCAATCTCACCATATGGATTTTCTTCCTTTCTGTAAAAACTGATTTTAATACCGTTTCTTTGAATGTTTTTATTTATTATGTTTATCGCATTTTTATTCAGCATTTTAAATTTCCCCTTTTAAAACCTGTGAGTTAGTTGGGGCATATCTTCTCGCAAGTCTCCGGAAGTAAGCGCTGCTATCCGCTATCGAAAGACCGCTGATATTTGTTGTCGTATTTTCTGCTTTTACTAACAATAAATCATAAATTGTTTTTTTATAATCATTATCATTTAAAGCTAAATATGCTTGTATTTCTTCATCACTAAAATAGGGAACATCTTTTTCCCTGATAACCATTTTAATTTGTTCAATCGTCATAAGATGTTCCCCTTTCAGTCATTTACGTTTATTTTTTTTGTTATTATTTACATTTTCAATCTTTTCAGTATTTTCAGCGACTTTTACAACGCTGTCTGTTTTCTTTTTTGCGAGTAGTTCCCACCCTGACTTTGCATAATATTCATCATAAGCTTTCGTGGGAACAATAAGAGTATTTTTGCCATTTGATATTTTAACCATTGTTCCACCGCCTTTAATTATAATTATGCAGCAGATGTATCAATGAGTGCAATTTCCTCAACAGCTTCAAAGGACGGCAGGCAAATCATTGTTACCTTTGTCTGTACGGTCACGGGGTCAGCTTCCTTAATTGTGGTGACAGCAACGCCAGTGTCAACGATAGATGTTGTTGCATTAGTATTACCCGACATAAGGTCACTTTCCTCGGGGGTTGTGCCGAACCAAGTCTTACCAAGGTTTTTATCGGGATACAATACAACTAAATCATCAGGAATGAAATTAACCGTCTGCTTTTGCTCGTTTCTGTACTTCTTTGTATAAACCTCAAAAGTGATTCCCGTATTTTCCTCAAGGTATTCCTTTATTCTGTTATCAGTTATAACACCAGTGCCGTTTGTAAGTACATATATATTTTTTGCAATAAATGTATTATTTTTAATTTTATTCCACTGCGAACGAGAAACAACCGCTCTGTTCGGTCTTGTACCTGTGTCCTCTTCAATCTTGTCACATACATCGTTAAGATATCCTGCAATATCAAAATCAGCGGTATTAAATGTTGTACTTGTAAATTTATGCGTATTCGGCATTTGATAATCATAGGAATATACCTGTCCATTATCAGACATTGTTATTGCTCCAGTTGTTACAGCCATTGCACGCATTCTTTCCCTTGTAACTCTTGCACTTTCAAGAAGCTGTGCGGTATCTGCAAAAATTCTGTTCATTACAACATCAATATAACTCTGATTACCTGTCTGCAATACAAGATTTAATTCTTGACGGAGTTTCTCATCGATATACATACTTTCCTTGAAAAAAGGCATTTCAGCTGTCAGCTTTTCAAAACCGATTCTCTCACGAGGAATAGCCTTTACATCAAATGCAGAAATTTTAAGCACCACGGGGAGCGAACTCTTTCCCTTTATATACGAAAGGTCAAGACCTAACTTCTTGTCAGCAGGAAAAAGGCTTTCAAAATAATACGGTGCTCTCTCTCTTGCGAGTGTATCCCAGTATGTGGCAAGTGCATCACTTGTTAAAAAGTCAAATATAGTCATATATAAATCACCCCTTTAAATTACTTCAAGAAACGAACATGAATAAGTGCAGACTTTACATCTGCCGTTATCTTTGTGAGTACATCGGCGTCAAGCTTATTAAGGTCAACAAAGCCGTCTATAAGCAGTGTGCCGTTATTTGAACCGCCTGTGACATCAACATCGTGTAACAACACGCCCACGGCATCGGACACACCCGAGACGGTTGTAGCCGCCGTAAATGCCGTTGTGCGGTTTGTTAAATCACCCGCAAGTGGTGTACCCGCCTTGACGATTTTCTTGCCGTCTGCATTTGCCGTCACATCTGCATCGGAAACGACAATTCCGACCGATATGTTGACATCTGCACCGACATTAAATAATATCTGCCTTTCAGCGCCATAAGTTACCTTCGTAAATCCTTGCATTGTTAATTCTCTCCTTTCACATCAAAGCCATTTGCTTTTAAATGTTTTTCAGCTAAATATTTGCCATAATCAACTATTTTTGCATCTGCACTTTTATTCTGTCCTATTGGATTTCCAGTACCGATATTTTTATTTTCTACCGCTCCGAAAAATCCATTGTACGCAGTATTTTCTTTTAACTCCTTAATTATTTCATCGGCGTTTTTATCATCTGTTATTCTTGAATTTACTATCGCTACAAAATCAGCGATATTATCAGATTTTACGCCTGCAATTAAAGCTTTATTTGTAAGCATTAAATTAGTATTTTCAGATTTAAGATTTGCTATTTCAGCGGCATTTGTGTTTATTGTTTCATTCGCTTTTTCTAAATCACTTTTATTTTTTTCAACGCTTTCAAGATACTGTTTAATTCCGCTTTTTGCGCTGTCAAAATCCTTAACGCCTAATTCTTTTAAAAGATTTTCGGTTATGGTCTTTTTCTGCGCCTTTATTTCTTTGTTTAATTCTTCCTGTGTATATGTTTTTTCTGCTGTATTTTCAACATTGTTTTCGACAGTTTCAACATTCGTGCTATTTTCCATTTTAATTCTCCTCTACTTGAATTAATTTTGTTTTGACATATGAAAAATTGATCGTGCCGACTTTTTCGCCGTCAATAAAATAATCTGTATTATTGTACAACTTGTTTAATGTATCTCGTTCTTTTAGCAGCTTTTGGGAAACAGTTTTTAATTTATCTTCTGTTTTCTTTATTCTTCTATCACTTGCACCAAAACGATAACGCTTTGTGCCTATCTCAAAACTAAGCCGTTTCTGCTTTTCAAGCAAGGCATAAGTATAATCAGTATCAATCTGTACAATATGATTTTCACCGCATTTTTGGCATTTAATTTCGGTGATATATATCTCCTCGATTATTTTATTTTCGTTATAACCAGCAACTTGAACCTTTTTAATTATCGGAATAGCCGCCGACGTTTCACCACATTTTTCACATTTGAATTTTAATATAAGCATATTTTTCACACCGACTAATTAAATAATTTAACGTGCTACAAAAACGCCTAAAACCTCACACGACATTTGCAAAGGAACAGGCATAGGCTAATTATGCCATGGATTCTTCACCACTCATGTATTTGCAAATAGTTTTATTTACAATAACGTTAGCCTCACCTATTGTTTCTGAGACGTTTTTGGTGCTGAATATCGGACTTGAACCGATACGGATTTACTCCGAGGGATTTTAAGTCCCTTGTGTCTGCCTATTTCACCAATTCAGCATTATGCGACCCTTTAAGCCGCATTCGCTTTTTATTTTTTTAAAAACAGGAAATAAAACTAGCTTAAAATTAAAACCTGTTTATATGGCTGCCGCAACTGGATTTGAACCAGTGTATCACGGTGTCAAAGACCGCTGTCTTAACCGCTTGACTATGCGGCATTGTGCAGACGACTTTTATCAGCCGCACCCTTGTTCTGATATAAATATTCTATAAATATTTTTCTGTTTAAAATTAAAGTGTGGAGCGTGATAGTCGGATTTTAACCGCTTTCTCTGTCATGGAATAACAGTGCATTCACATTATGCTAATCACGCAGATAACAATTTATTTACCGACATGACGTTCGGACTGTAATATTTTTTGCCCCTTATACATTCCAGCACCGATTTCATCAATTTTTGAAAACGGTATTTCAGGCACTGTCAATTTTTGTCTGTATGATTTATCAATAAAATAAATATAACGTAACTGATAACCCTTAATCACTTCTGCATTTGCCGCCTTAATATACTTTTTAAAATCATATTTGCCACCAGTTACATCTAAATATGATTTACCGCCTAATTCTGAACGAGGTTTATTCGGCACATTTTCAAGTGCTAATTTGTGAATAACTCGCCCATCTGGAAGCCGACATAAATTGTGATTTGGCTTAATACCAGTCAGCACAAAATTTGTTGCTCTATATATAGTTCCATCCCCGCATTGACATCCATCCGCAAATGATATAACCCATTTGATATGAGGGGCTTGTTTTTTGATCATTTTCAGGGTTTTACCGATACAATAGCTTTCTGAATTACGGGGCAAATATTCATCAAATGCCATCCTATTTAATTCAAGAAACTCCATAAAACCAGTCCCCTCGACTAAACCAACAATTTTGCGCTTATCCAAACTTGCACCATACGACAAAACGCCATGCAATTTATTATCAAGAAAACATCCGAAATGGAGCATGGAATTAGCGCAATGTTTGCCGCTATAATGATTTTTATCAATAAAAGCATTAGCTATTTTTGATGGTAATACTTTTATTTCGATTTCCTTTGCTCTGCCCATTGTACAACCACCGTGAATAATTCATTACCTGATTTATTTGTGTTTCCGTATGTTTCAGCCAGTTCGTCCTTTACAGATTCCATAGCCTGCACAATTATAGCTAACTGTTCTGTGCTGAAAATGAATGATTTTTGGTGATAATTGCTTTCAGTGTCACGGAGTTCAAAATTCTCACCAAAATCATCTGCTTTAATATTGGCAAACTCGTTATCAATATTAAAACCAAAATCATAATCACCGAAGTCAAGTTCTTCAAGTTCCTGCTGTAATTTTTCAAAATCCCACTCTGATTTTTCGGCGGTTTTATTATCCAAAATTCTGTATTTCTTTTTCTGTTCTTCCGAAAGTCCTGTCACTTTTAACACCTGAACTTTTTTTTTGTCGATTTTCTTAATGGCAAGCAACCTTGTATGACCCGCCAAAATTACATTATTTTCATCGACAATTATCGGATTTATATATCCACATTGTTTTATACTTTCGGCGACATCATCAACAGCGGCATTATTTATTCGGGGATTATTTTCATATTCTTTTATTTCACTTATTCCAAGTGTTATTTGTTCTTTATGTATTTTCATTTTAATTCACCTTGTATATTTCCAACTATCATTACAGCCTAAATTGCCAAATTTATCATATCTGCCACAATACGGAATTGTTTTGCCCATATCATGTTCTTCTTCATAATACCTACAATCACCGCAAGCACATGAAAGTTTTTGTTCTATTCCATAGTAAGTTATCGGAGCAGGAATACAACAATAATTATTTAATTTTTCTTGCATTGTTTCGTCTTTTGCCGCTTTTTCAAGTATTTCATTACGTAAATTTTCATCGTTTAATATTTGTTGTATAATATTTTCTGACAAATTATTTTTGTTAGTATCCATTTTATTTTATTCCTTTATATTATTTTGATTTCTTTTTCTTACCTTCAGCACCATTCCACCAAGCTTCAAAATTAGCACTATTTTTCTTACGCCATCTTTCATATGTAGCTGTCGTTCCCGTTGTATGGCGGTCATAAATGCTTTCTAATCCACGCTGTTTGTCACGAGCGCGCCTTTGCTCACGCTGTTCATCTTGCTTTGCTTTTCTTTCTTTTAATTTTAGAACAGTAGGATTTGTTTTAGGGGCTGCAAAATATACATTTTCACCACTTAATACACCGTCAATAACTGTATAATCACCTTTATCGTGAATAAAATCTATTCTTTCAATTTTTTGCGCTTGGCTTTCGGAAACAGGTGTATTTTGCGTCCACCTGTAATTACCCTCACCATTTTCTGCTTTGCGCTTTATTCCGGGGAGTTTTATATTATCAATAATTTCGTTTTTTATTTGAATTGAGCGATTAGCAGCTTGTCCTCCACCACCTGATTTACCGCTGTGACCACCCTTAGACATCGCCGAATCTCCTTTCTGAAAAGGATTTTATAAATTCAACTGGGTCATTTTTATCAATACCCATATTGCCAGTGTTTTTACCGTAAATAAATATTTTACAAGGTTTTAGTATATCTCGCATAGTTTGATATTCTTTTACATCTACCTCACGCTTTTCTTCATTGCTATTACTTGTCCACATTGACGATATAATAACAATACCGTTTTGAGGTTCACCGTCTAAATACCATTCAAGCGACCTTGTGTCTGCCGAGCAGCGTATTGTCGGAATTACAGTTACACCGTGCGCCTGTAAATATGCAGCAACCCAATGCTTACGAAAATGGTTATAAATCTGTGTTGCCATAGGCATATCGGCATAAGGTGAAAAATCTGGGCTTGCAACACAAACATATTGTTTTAATTTATCAACATATTTTTCGGGATTATTAAACAATCTTTCAAATTGATAATCATGAACAAAAAAATGAACTGCTTTTCCTTTCGGGTTTTTATCGTTTAAAACATAATTGAACGGTATCCATTCTTTGATTTTAGGCAATTTATAAACAGGCTTTATTATTGGAATATCATATTTGCCTGTGCCTTCAAAAATGCCTTTTTCAATATTTAAAACATTTTTAGCGATAAAATTTGTATGCTGTTTTGAAATTTCATGTTTTAATTCAATTTCTTCAAAATCGGGAAATTCAAAATCATAATTATCAAATTCTATTGTTTCAAGTTCTTGCTCCAAAAGTTCTAAATCCCATTCAGATTTTTCAGAAACTTTATTATCTAATATTCGATATTTCTTTTTCTGTTCATCTGTCAATCCATAAACTTTTTGAACTTCAACTTGTTTTTTATTTAATGCCTGTAATGCTTTGTATCTTGTATGCCCCGCTAAAATCACGTTATTTTCATCAACAACAATATCAGCAATATACCCGCATTGTTTTATGCTTTCAATTACATCGGGTAAAGATTTATCATTTATTCGGGGATTTTTGTCATAAGGAATTATGTTATTAATTTCAAGTGTTGTATATTCTTTTTTTATTTTCATGACATTCAACTTACCTAATTTTTGTACTTGACATTTATTTTTCACCGTATTTTATAATTATTTCACCGAAAAACTCCAACAACCATTGATTTGCTAAATAATCATCTAAATTCATATTACTTGCTTTTTCTTTGGCATTTGTTGTTATTTCCCAAAATTTTCTTGTTAAAAACATTTTCAATATCATTTCGGGTCTTTCTGATAATTTACTGCAAGCCAGATATATTTGCCTGAAATTCTGCAATTTGAAATAATAACCCGTTTTTATATTATAAGCATATTTCGGGAAACAAGCATAAACATCATCGTCCTTAACAAATATTTGTATTTTAAAATCGTCACATTTTACCGAATAATCAAATTTTATATTCTTGAGTTCTTTCGGTTTTTTATTTGACAGTTTAATAAAATCAAATTTTGGTCTGACAAATATTTTATAAAAATCATTCAAACTAATTAAATGCCATAAATTATTTCTAACACGCTTTTTATTTACAGTTTCAACAGCTGTTGTATATTTACAAGAATAATTATTTTTGTTTATTATTAAATAAATCCACAAACCGATATTTGAATATATTTTAATTCCGATTTTATTTTCATTTTCTGAATAAATTGAATTTACCGAACATTTCTGTATTTTATTTATTATTTCCGAATTATCCATTTTTAACACCAGAATTTAATTATTTTTGCGTTTTAAAGAAAGTAAACAAAGAAATATATATTATATTATTATATTATATAACTGTCGTATAACGACATAATATATATTATTCTTTTCTTTACAGACAATAAATACAATAAATAAAATATTATTTATACAGACAAAATAAGTATTATTTAATAAGTATTATTTATACAGTTAATATTATTAATATTATTATTTTTATTACAATCAATTATTATATATTATATTATTATTACAGTCAATAAATATTATTTTGTAAAGACAATATATATTATATTATTTATTTTACAGACAAATCATTTTATATTTTATTACAACAAATAAATATAATAAATACAAGTATATATAATATATATATTTTATTATAATTATATACAATCAATTTATTTTATTTAATACAAACCAAATATATAATATATTATAATATTATATTTAATTATTATTATTATTATTATTATTATTATTATTATTATTATTATTATTATTATTATTATATATATATATATATATATATTTTTTTTTTTTTTTTTTTTTTTAGAAATTTATTTTTTTTGCCCAATTTCATTATACACAAAAATCGAAAATCTGTCAATAGATTATATATAAATATTTATCAGATAAAATATGAACACAGGTAATATTCAGCCATACAAATAAGTCTGTTTTGTACTCTTGACAAGTCCGAAATATTATGCTATAATATACATGATACGATAAATATTTTTTCTATTCATTCTCTATCTCCCAAAATTCATGTTTAACTCCTTTCTGATTTAACCGCTTAATTTTGATTTTAATTACGGGCATTTTTAAAATTGATTTTAAGCGGTTATTTTCAGATACTATTTAATTTAATTTTGATTTGTCTGTTTTTGTTAGTCATATAGAGATAGACAACCTCCTAAATAAAAATCACATTGTATTTTCTGCGCCAACAGATTTTATGATGTGATTTTTATTTTATGCTTGACAAATCAAAATTGTTGTGATATAATAAAAATGGGTTTACAAGATACACACTCCTTTCTGAAACTTGTATCCATTTCAAAATTCCCAAAAATTGAATTGGCACAGAGAATCAGCGCTGTAATCTGTCATTAATCGTTCCACCGTTTTGATGATATTTTACAGTGCTTTTTCTTTGCCCTGTTTTCTACTGTTTATAGTAAGCATTGAAAATGAACGCGCTACAAGCCGTTTTAAGAGGGGGTTAGAGTGGGTAGTATAGTTTTACCACCCCACCCCTTAAAACGTCATACAGAGCCTTGTAGCCGCCTTGTAGCGCGTTCTGTGTTTGTTCATCTGATTTGTGCCTGCTTTTGTACGGTTGACAGTGCAGAAAAGTCAATCCCTGTCAGATGCTCGGCATATTTATCAATAGCTGAATCTTGCTTACCATGAATCCAATCGGCAACATCATCTGCAATTTCTTTCGGGTCTTTATTAAAAATCATTATGTATGTGCATAATCCGTTCGGGTGGTCAAGCGGAATGTTATTCGGTGAATAAATTTGACCGTGCCTTTTTTCACACAAAGCGCATGTTCTTTCTACTAATGCAGAACGCCATTCAATACCATATACCCACGGATTTATTTTAGAACATTCAACAATTGATTGCTGATATGCGTGTGATACCATTGTTCTGGCTAACCTTTGTGCATTATAATCTATTTTTTTTCTTGTATTCGGGTAAACTTTGCTCCAATCCCACGGTTTTTTTGCTGTTGGACTGACATATTTTTCAAGGTCTTTTGCTATTTCGTAAGCTGATTTGTTTTGCGCTATTCCTAATTGCACTATTTTAGCAATTTCTCCTGTTGTCGAACTATAATTTCCCCAAATTGCTTTTGAAAATTCCCAGTTTTCGCCATTTTGATTTTTATATAAATTACCAGTAATAATATTTGCAATTACATCATTCGGGACGTGTGCATAAGCAGCTTTTAATTCAAATTTAGTTGCCGATAAATATTTTTCGACTGTTATTTCTGAAACGTGCTGCATAGTATTTTTTATTTCCTTTTCAATTTCACCTGTTATTTCTTTTAAATTATAATCAATACTCTGCTGTAATTGATTTAAACGCCATAAATTTAAACTGTCTGTTGCACTTTTATTTTTAGTGGTATTTAATTGTGAAATTTGAACATGAATTTTATTTGACACTCCGATATAAAAGTTTTCAATCTTTTTTGCCGTCCTTTTATCAATTTTATTTACGGGTATAACGTTATTGCCGAAAGATATCTTGTATTTAGCCATGTTTTCAAATCCTTTCTGTAAGCCTATAGAAATGCCCCGTATGACGTCCCACACAACCATAGTATAATTACACTACCAAAGCCATGAAACGCCGTACAGGGCTATTCTCGTTTGATTTAGGGCATATCTGTGTTCAAAGGTTCATTTTCGGTCGGGAAGTAGCTTTCTTCAAGGGTCTGCCGTTCAATAGCAAGCTGTTTTAATTCGGCTTCAGCTTCTTCCTCAGTAAGATTTCGCCATTTACGCATATATGATTTTTTGCTCATTGTTTGTGCTGATACTTCCGCAAGGTCAATGGTCTTTTCCGATTCTTCATCTTCGGGGATAGGATAATTATTCACGATATTTATTGTATAATTAAATTCGGGTAATTTTTCGTCAATATAACTTTTTGCAATTTCGGGATAATAAAAAGCGCCGTCAATTAAACATTTAATTATTAACTCTAAATTATATTTCCATTCAAGGAACTTTTCATCACAACGGACAATTAAACTCCAATAAATAGCTTTTAATGTTTTTCCCGAAGTGACAATACCTTGTAAATCTGTACTTGATACCATAGGCATATCCAGCTGTTCATACATAGCATTCTTTATTCTGTCAAGCGTGCTTTCAAGGGCGGAGGAATATGATAAATTGCTTTCAATTGTTCCGACTTGTCCGCTTGTATCAGCGGCTGGGTCTGTTTTCAAATCCCAGAATGCCCCCGGTGCAATTGATAAATTTTGTGTGCTGTCAGAGCTGATATCCAGTGCATATTTAATCGGATTCATGTTATTTCTTTCGGCATCTAAATCAGCATTCATCATTTTATTGTAATATTCTTCGTATTCTGCGAGTAAGCGCACATCAGACTGTCCCTGCATATCACCGAGTAAACCGTCATTCAGAATGACAACTGCGGGAATATATTCAAATAATGTTTTTTCATCTTCAATTATTGTTTCGATTAAATTACCGTCACCGTCATAAATGCCCTCGGAAACATAGCAAAAACCATTTTTCATGTAATATTTCTTTTTATTTATGCGCTGTTCAATACGGGTTTCGGCATTATTTGTGTTATAAAAACAAATTATTTTATTTAACCGCCCAAAATTATCTGTATCATAAATAAACTCGAGTGAGGGAATAAAATTTAACGTTATACCGTATTCAGCATTGAAATTACAAATAATTGCTATTCTTTTACCAATAAAACAGTCTTTTCCTGCTTTTACTAACTGTGATTGAAAATGGTTCTTTTTCAAAACCTCATCAATGTATTTCTGATAAATATCGGCTTTTTCTTTTTCATCGGGATTTATCGGAATAATAGTAAAATCGGGAGACTTAGACCACATAAAACGATTTTCTTTATCAATTAACGCTCTGATTTTCTTTTCCCGAATTGTTGAAGGTACATAATCTTTCTGATTAACAGGTATTTCAACGCCATTTTCATAGATATCATAGTATTTGATTATTTCACCAAATTCGGCTAAAACACTATTGCTGTAAATACCGTTTAATTCATCGGTTATCAGGTTGTTCGGGATAAACGGCTTTAATATCTTATTGAATATATTTACATTACCATTTATTTTATCCCTTTCGTAAAGCGTAATATTAATAATAATCACCCTTTCTTGAGTTATTATAAGCATGCTTAATATCGGAAACATCGACCACATCTAACGCATACCATAAGGCGCTAAAGGTGTGTGGATCGATATTAAATTCATCATAAATCAAATTGCCGTCTTTATCAGTGGCATATGACAAATCACGCAATTCTCTTATTGTGTTTTTGCATTGTGGCGCACAAATTATTTTTGCAAATCGTTTTATCTTTTTTGTATATGCAATTCGGCTGTCTTGAAACTTTTTACATCCCCTCATCTTATATCCCATTTTATTATAAAACGCTATTGCTTTAGGCTCTGCACAATCAGCAACAATAAAATAACGCTTGAATTTCTGAAATTCGGGGTCTTGTACTGTGTCATAATCGGTCATATGGTTTTTATAATATTCCCGATACAGATATAAAATCCTGTTTTCAAGGTCAACTGCACAGCAAATTATTGCATTAAAACTTTCTTCAAAACCAAAATCCATACCGCAGTGAATATTTTTAGACGGTAATTTTTTAACAGCTTCAAATACTTCTTTATTTGTTTTTGCTATCTCAAATTGTGGCAATACCCTTAACCCAGTTGCGCCGAAATGCCCCCAGCGCGCCACTTCATAAAGTGTCGGGTCATAGCTGGCAATATCGTCAAGGCGTTCTATGTAGCTTTCAGGCAGAAAAGGATTATCGTCACAAGTTGAATAGTGGTAATACTTCTTACCTTGAATAATTGTCTTTTTCTCATACAAATCAGCATCGTCAAGTATAACAATTTCATCACCATTTTCACCTGTTCTCTTGAAAAAATGCTGATATACCCAATTGCTTTTTTCAGTCGGATTAAAAGTTAAAATAAAATGCAGTGATACATCAGGGGTTCTTAATCTACCCATTAATTCCTTATATCCTGCATACTTAATTTCACTTGCTTCTTCCAACCAAACAATACTGATATTATTTATTGATTTTAATTTCTGTGGTTCGTCCATACCCTTAAAAATAATTCTGCTACCGTTCGGAAAAGAAAAACACAAAGGGGATTTTGAATACGTTATTTGTGTTCTGCTCTCACCTCTGTTTTTTGCGCTATGGCTCAACAGCTCCATATCGTTAAGTATTTCCATAAATAAAGAAAAGCAGCTTTCGAGAATAGATGAAAATGTTTCACGAATAACTAATACTGTTCTTTTTTCCTGCAAGCATTTTAATATTATTTTAAAAGCCGTCTGATAACTTTTTCCCGAGCCATAACCACCGCATAAAATATAAGTTTCGTAATCCCAATCGAAAACATAATCATAAAATCTATCGTTAATTACTTTCTCAATTTTTAAAATTTGTCGTTTTTCAGCCATTTTCTTTATTATTTACCTCATAATAATGCGTTTTTATTCTATTTTTCGCTATTTCAAAATATTTATTGTCAAGTTCAATGCCGATAAAATCACGATTTGTATTCAGACAGGCAACACCCGTTGAACCCGAACCCATACAGTTATCAAGCACCGTTTCACCCTCGTTGGTGTATGTCTTTATGAGATATTCAAGCAAAGGGACGGGCTTTTGAGTAGGGTGTTTTGTTGCTTTTGCATTATTACCGAATAATGCACCATTCCAGTTACTGAATTTTATTACATCGGTTGGATAACGCTCACCGTTATTCGTATAACTATACGGCTTGATATTCCCATATTGTTTCATTCTATTAGCATCTTGTTTTCGTGTTCTTTCTTTTTCTTCAATATGTGATTTAATTGGATTGTATGTGGGTAATTTATTATAAAATACCAGTATATTTTCATGCGCTTTCAACGGCATTTTGTTTGCATTAAGAAAACCAGATTTCATTGTTTTCTCCCAAATAATCTCATATCGAAACATTTTTCTATTACTGTTGATTAAATCTGTTGTGAATGGTTGTGAAGAGAACAATAGGATAGCTCCGCTATCTTTAATAATACGATTATATTCTTCCCACAAAGTGGTTAATGCTATTATATTATCCCATTCACAGTAAGTTGTCCCGTACGGCAAATCACAAAGTATCATATCTATTGATTTATCAGGGATATCTTTCATTCTTTCAAGGCAATCGCCTTTCCACAATTTAATCATTATTGTCTACTTCCTCTTTGCTTTTCTTGTTTTCGTATTTTGCT
>Ga0326513_10002254_pt1 | contig 14286 bp, 6 predicted proteins | sample 2_2465_0518_D_FD_203654 | JGI IMG/M metagenome (GOLD analysis project Ga0326513, IMG submission 203654) | Bovine rumen microbial communities from UC Davis, California, United States - 2_2465_0518 | ecosystem: Host-associated > Mammals > Digestive system > Stomach > Rumen | place: USA: California...
AGGAACTGTTTTAGCCCGATTTTCCACTGGCTTTGGAAAGGGCTACGATAATGAGGGCAATCGTTGTCCGTTTAGCGAGGACGGTCCATTACATATAAACGTGTTGTCGGCTTGGCCTCGGCAGGCTGAGGTGATGGTGGGTACGCAGCCTGAACCTATTGATGTGCAGCAGCAGGTGAGTTGGCAGGTGTTAGGTGATGGACAAGTGTTAGCTGAGGGTAAATGTGGCATTTGGATATTGGGCGAACAGCAGATAGACGTTCCGCTACATGGAGTACATCAACTTTCACTTCGGTTAAAGACCGCAGGTGCGAAACGCAATACCCTCTTCTGGGGTAATGGCATTCTGACACTGGCAGGTGGTGATCACGTTAAACTGACTGATCTTTCAATGACGACGGATAATATACAGACCGTGCCATCAGCAGGAAAAGACTACTATGGCGGACCGATTAAGATTGCCGGGATGCCTATGGCGGATGCTTTGCCTGCCCAGCCTAAAGAAGAAATGTCAGAGAGTGAAATAGATATAGATGTGAGTAGTATCAAGGCTGAACGGTTGCAGGTTGTATTGGGTGGTGATTTCCCTTTGGGTGATGAGGCACCAAGGCGCAAGACGCTTGCCATTCGCAGTCGTGGTAAAGAAGCGCGTTTTCTGACAGTTGTGGAGCCCTATGAGCAGACGGCAATGGTGGAACGCGTAGAAGCTGCTGATGCCAACCATCTGACAGTCTGGTTGAAAGATGGCCGTCTGCAGGAAATAATCATTGCCGGTATGGACGGTGACGGGAGTAAGGCTAATGTGAAATTGGTGGAAAGTCCACAAAACTAAATAATGTTAATGGTGAGACTTTCTTACGATTTTATGCGTAAATGATGAATATGTTTCGTATCTAATATAAAGTTAGATTTTTTTGTAGTTTTTATTTGGTTAGTCATTACGTTAAAGTTAGTAGTAAATAAGTAGTTATAGAATCTTGGAAAGCCGTACGCTGTGAAGCGAACGGCTTTATTTATAGAAAAATCAAAAGTTATGAGATATTTCGTTTTATCAGTTTTATCCGTCTGCGTTTCGCTGGCGATAGGCGCGCAGACAATAGATGTGCGAACAAACGGCAAACCCTTTACCCATCTGTGGAGTGAGGGTACATGTGCAGGCAGAGTGAATGAGGGACTTCGGGCCTCATGGGTGGAACAACTGCGCCTGGCAAAGAAAAACTGCGGTTTTAAATACTTGCGGATGCACGATCTGTTTAATGATGACATGTGCATCTACTTCGAGAAACCAGATGGGCAAGTGGTGTATAACTGGCAGTACGTCGATGAGGTGTATGACCGAATGCTTGACCTCGGTGTGCGTCCGTTTGTGGAGCTGTCGTTTTTTCCTAAGGGTATCGATGCCGATGGCGGCAAGCTGCAGATGTGGTATCGCAACCGTGTGACCTATGACGCCAAGAAGATGCCAAAGTGGCACGCACTGGTGAAGGCCTTCACGCAACATGTAGTAGAGCGCTATGGTCTTGATGAAGTGCGGCAATGGTACTTTGAGGTATGGAACGAGCCGAATCTCGATTTTGGCTTCTTCGATGGCACGAAAAGCGACTATTTCAATCTTTATAGAGTGACAGCCGAGGCCGTGAAGTCGGTCGATAAAAGATTAAGAATAGGAGGTCCGGCCACGAGTAACTTTATTGCCGACCGCCGTCATGAGGGAGAGCGGACAGACAACAAGAAGTCAGTATTTTATCCCCAAGAGAAGATTAACAAACAGCAGTGGAAGGGTATTTGGATAGAGGAGTTCCTACGCTATTGCGAACAAAACGGCTTGCCATTAGATTTCATCTCCACGCATGCTTATCCTACCGACTACGCGCTTGATCCTGTTAGCGGAAGGGGAAAGGACGCCATCCGCTATGTCCATTCGCTCCGAGATGACCTTGCCTGGCTCCGTCAGACCATAGCCAAGAGTAAGTATCCGAAAGCGGAGATACATATCACGGAGTGGAGCACGAGTCCGAATAGTCGTGATGCGATGCACGACCGCCTCCCGCCAGCTGCCTATATCATCAAGGCCAATCTGGAAAACATCGGCGGGGCCAATTCTGTGATGTACTGGACATTTACGGACATCTTTGAGGAAAAGGGGGGCGGTGAGGAAATATTCCACGGTGGTTTTGGTATGATCAATTTCCAGGGTATCGTCAAGCCTTCTTTCCATGCCTATAGGATGTTGCACCAATTGGGCGACATTGAGCTGTACAATACCGATCCTTTCTTTGTCAGTCGCTGTTCGAAGACTGGCAAGATCGTGGCATTGGCCTATAACTATCCTGTGGAATATGAAGATGCTGTGCCCTCTTCCAAAAATATAGAAAACTTCATGCAAGCTTCTGCCAAGCAGATAGATTATCGGCTGGCGGGTCTGAAGCCTGGCGCACTCTTTGAAATAGAAATTTTGGACAATGAACATGGTAATGCTTTTGCCTGCTATGAGGCTATTGGCAAGCCGCATTCGCCTTCGCGAGCAGAAACTCGTTTGCTGCAGGAGGCTGGATGGTCCACTCAGAAAAAGACACTGAAGGCAGACGGCAATGGTGTGCTTAGCCTGAAGATGGCATTATCGCCGTGGGCCTGTGTGCTCATCCGCCAACTGTGGTAAAATGTGAATAATCCTTAATAGTTTAGGGGTATTTACAAAAATGTGCGTTAGGTTTCATATCTTTGCAAATATGAAACCTAACTGTTATGATGACTGGATCTAACTATAACGTAAAGCGACTATTTGCCATTCTGTGTTTATTGATGGCAGGCCTCGTGGGGGTGTATGCTCGCAATAATGACGTCTTGGTGAATCTTCGGTTAGACGAAGGCTTATCGGGAGAGACAGTCTATCGGGTGATGGCTGACCACAGTAATCATATTTGGATTGCCACTAACAATGGGGTGAATGCCTACAATGGCAAGCGAATCACCCAGTTCAGCCTGTCTGATGACACTCATCCTACAGTGTTGGTTCATGATTTGTGTGAAGTTGCAAATAAAAGTATTTGGGCGGCTACGGAAATTGGGGTTTTCCGACTGAATATCGGGGATAGTCGCTTTCAGCGGATACTGCCAGAGATTTCATCTGCTATTGCATTGCTAAGTGTAGGCGATACTGTTTATATCGGTGGAGAGCAGGGTTTACAGATGTGTGTTGGTGAACAGTTGAAAACTTACAATGTCGGTGCTACTCGTAGAGGCTTGGACAACATCGTAAGGCATTTTGTGAAAGACGATGACGGACGTATCCTTTTCCTTGGACGTTATGGAATCAATGCCTTTGATCCGAGAACGGAAAAGATATCTCACGTGACAAAAGATGATGAACTGCCGCAGAAGACAGCCGTAACACAATTTGAGAAAGATGGGCAACGTCTGTTCATCGGTACACAGTTTGCGGGGCTGTTGGTCTTCGATCTTCAGACTCGTCAGTGCATTCAGTTGAATGATGTTGGAAATGTGGTGCGTACCGTTCGGAAAAGCAGTGACGGCTATATCTGTATTGCTACAGACGGAGCAGGAGCTTTTCTGGTAAATCCCAAAACACTCAAAACGGTGGAGGCATATAATACCAGTGAAAAGAGCCGCTATCAATTGCCAACGAATGCTCTTTATAGCTATTATCGTGGTGAAGGAGGTGTAAATTGGTTTGGGTTTGTACGTTATGGGCTTTCCTATACTTATCATATAGGCGACCTCTTTAAACCCTATATAGCGGGCGATTTCTCTTCTGAGGGTATCAACGTGCGTAGCTTCTGTATGCACGGTCATGAAAGTGTTATAGGTACGCAGGAAGGATTCTGGTATGTAGATACTGTGAAAAATGTTTCGCGCTATTTCTCCCCCCATGAATTTGGGGGAGGGCATATCGTGAATTCCATCGCATGGCTTGACGGTGAATTTTACATAGGAACTTATGATGGTGGGCTGCGTGTTTTTAATCCGCATACGATGAGTCTCAGGTTGCTTCGTTCTACACGTCTACTTGATTATACTACCATAGGTGACGTGAAACGGGGACCTGATGGTCGTCTATGGGTTGGTAGTGGAGAAGGTTTGTTTATTATCAGTAAGGATGGTAGCGTTACTCGATTCACAGAGCAGAATTCACATATAGTAGGCGGATTGATTATCAGTATCACTTTCGATCGGCAGGGGAATGCATGGTTGACAGGGGCTTCAGGTATATCGCTTTATAGTGCTGCCAGTGGCGAGATAACCAGTAGCGATTTCCCAGAAGGTTTTTTCGACAAGCAGCCATATATGCGAGGCGCATCGGGACATGATGGTAAAATTTACATGCGTGACGGGCCTCGCTTGTTTTATTGCTCAGAGGGACTGAAGGCTTATGGTGAAATCAAACTGCCGGTAAGATTCACAGACAAATGGTGTCGGGGTTTTGTCGATGATATGACGGGGCACTATTGGCTGGCATCCGAGCGGGGGCTATTCTGTCTTGACTATGGTATGAAGCAGGTTGTGCGCTTTGGTCAAGGTGCAGGATTACGAGGTGATTTTATTAATGACATGGCTCTGCAAGGCAATAGTCTATGGGTAGCGACTTCGCAGGGGCTTTACTCTACCGACCTGAGGGAAAAGGGAGCTTGGAAGCAACAGACAGACCGTCCTATTCAGTTATATGATATTCAGCAAGGTAATCGTGTTCTTACTAATTCAGACATATATACCATTAACGATAGTTACAAGATTCTTTTGGGCTGGAACATCATGTCCGAGTTGTTCCTGACAAAAGTCGTGTTGTTGGATTATGCTAAGCAAAGCGGACGGTTTTATGAATATCGCATAGATGGTGGAACTTGGAGGTTGATTCAGGATGGAGAGATTATAGAATTAAGTAAACTCTGGCCAGGGAAATATCGTCTTGATATCAGACTGGCGGGTGTGGACGTGAATAGCGTGTCTTATGAGATTCGTGTGGTGCCAACAATAATGTTTCTGCTTGAAGTCCTCTTAGTTCTATCGTTTGTTGTCGCTGTATGGTTATGGTATCGTTGGCGAGGAAGGGCAAAATGGTTGCTTACGGAACGTAATGAGATAGAAGAAGCACTGATTGAGGCTACCGAAGAATTGGAAGTCACGGATACGCTGCAGAAATATCAGCGGGTGAAGATTGACGAAAAGGAATGTGAAAGTATCGTAAGGCAAATGCAGGCATACATTGAACGAGAGCGGGTCTATACGGACGCAGAATTGAAGATGAAGGATTTGGCAGACGTGTTGCATTTGTCGCCTTCCAAACTTAGCCAGGTGTTCAATCTCTATCTGAAAGAGAACTATTATGAATTCATCAATCGCTATCGTCTGGCAGAGTTCAAGCGTCTTATTGAGGCTGGCGAATACAAACGCTATACTATCACTGCACTCTCTGAGCAGTGTGGTTTCAAGAAGTCAAATTTCTTCTCTACGTTTCGGAAGGTGGAGGGCATGACACCAGCAGAATACTTGAAGAAAAAAGGCGTAAAAGTATAGGTGAGCGGTTTCGCTAAATTAGATGGACTTTGCGAAAAGTGTCTGAATATGAGGTAGTTGTATAATTTGGAATACGGTCTAAATGAGTTGGCTGCAATCAAGGGATTAAAACTTGGTTGCAGTTTCTTTTTGTTCTATATTTGCAACGTAAAACTAAAACCAATGCGTATGGAAACTATTAACGCCCAGAACCGTGATGCTATCGGCCGCACCTATAGTCAAGTGAGGACGGAGTTGTTCTCAATTTTTCGTCAGGCATGTATTGCAGAGGATACGTGCAAAGATCTTGTACAGGAGGTTTTCCTCAAGATATTACGTCTGGATGTCGTCATCGAGGATCAGCTGAAGGCACTGGCCGTGACCATCGCCTACCAGAAACGCACCGACTATCTGCGTCACTGTGTATATATTAATAAGGTAATGAATGACGGGACGTGGCAGATGGAGCAAAGCTATACCAATCAGGAGGCGGAGCTCCGTGATATACAGAATGTAGAGATGAAGGCCATCATCGGTATGTCGGAACTCGATGGCAAGATATATCAGATGACCCGCTATGAGGAGAAGACCGCAGACGAGATAGCCCTTACATTGAATCTGTCGAAGCGTGCTGTAGAGTCTCGTCTTTATCGTTCGCGCATGGCGGTGAGAGAAAAAGTCAGAAAGATTATGAGTTTTTGAGTATTTTTTAGAATTCATGCGTATTTAGAGAAATCATCATATTCATTATTAATTAAAACAAAGGATCATTATGGAGAAAAAACTAAAACAATTCTCTTACAGGAGCGGCATCTGCACAATGTTGCTCGCTTCTGCCTTTACGATGACAGCTGTGACAGTACAGGCTAGACCTTCTGAAGGTGTGCAAGCCGTAGAGCAGGCAAATGTTATCAAGGGAAAAGTGGTTGACCAGAACGGAGAGCCGATAATCGGAGCTACCGTGAAGGTTAAAGGTACAGGCAATGCTACTGTCACTGATTTCGATGGAAACTTTGTGCTCCAGAATGCCAGCGGAACACTTGTCGTGACCTATATTGGCTATGAGGAGCAGGAAGTGAAAGCTGCAAACAATCTGACTATCCGGATGAAAGAGGACAACGCACTGTTGGAAGAAGTGGTGGTCGTTGGCTATGGTACCCAGAAGAAGGCTACGCTTACTGGTGCCGTAGGCATGGTGCAGGGCGACGAGGTGCTGAAAGGTCGTGCTTCTACCAACGTCGGAACGGCCTTGCAGGGTGCCATCCCTGGACTGACGGTTACACGTAGCAGTTCGCGTCCGACGGAGAATGCCAAGATCAGCATCCGTGGCGGAATCTCTGCAAACGCGAGTGATCCGTTGATATTGATTGATGGCGTGGATGCCTATGCCTGGGAGCTGAACCAACTGAACCCGAACGACATTGAGAGCATCTCCGTGCTGAAAGATGCTGCTGCCTCTATCTACGGTGCGCGTGCTGCCGGCGGTGTGATCCTTGTGACTACTAAGCGTGCCAAGACAGGTAAGCCGACTGTCACCTACAACGGATCGGCCACGATGAACTATCAAGGCAAGAAGTATCCTGCTGCCAGCGGTTCTGAGTGGGCACAGATGATGCTGATGGCCGACTACAATGACACAAACCACCCCGCAGGTGCCTCCTCTCTATGGGCTATCATGGGGTTCACGGAGACGGAGTACAAGCGTGTAATGAACAATGAGGCTTTCGACTGGCAGAGTGGTGCCTATACCTATCGTATTGATCCGTTAAATGCCGATCAGGTGGATGCAGTCTATGGCACGACATGGGGCACAAGCCACAATATCAGTGTGCAAGCTGGTGGTGAGAATATCAAGAGTATCACCTCTCTGGGCTATGCCAGTGACCGGTCGCTGATTACAGAGACTTTCGACGGACAGCAGAAATACAACTTCCGCAATAACACCGACTTCCAGTTCGGCAAATATGTGAAACTGGAGACGGCTGTCAGTTACGATGCCAAAAAGACAGATGTGCCGACTTATGGTATCGGTTTCGGCCTGCAGGACTTCTATGTGTTCCCTCTCTATACGAAAAGCGGAGAGAAGTACTATGATAACTTTGGTGGCAACAACGTGCTTGCTCACTTGAATGATGGTGGTAAGACAGTGACTCATGACTATATGACTCGTTTGAGTGGTAAATTAACTGTCGATCTGAGTTTCATCAATCCAGCCCTTCAGGGCTTGAGTGTGTACGCTAAAGGTAGTATTCGTCAATATAACTCTAATAAGAAAGAGCAGTCGCATCGTATTCAGCTTTACGACTATTATACGGATGAGATTACCAACAATGCACAGTTGGGATCGCGTTCTAAGACAGAACAACTCACAGAAACCAACACACGTGCACTATATCAACTATATGAGTTCTTCTTGAACTACGACCGTACATTTGGTGATCACCATGTGGCGGCTATGTTTGGTAATACAAATGAACTCCGTGATAATTATTCGACATCAGCTTATCGTCAGAACGGTTCAACATATGTAGACAATGCTGATCTGAATCTGTATGATACAACGACCGACCGTATTACCAGTTCTGGTGCCTATAAGTGGTCATACGTATCACTTGTCAGCCGATTGAACTATGACTATATGGGTAAATACCTGATTGAAGGCACGTGGCGACATGACGGCAGCTCGCGTCTGGTGAAGGATAACCGATGGGACGATTTCTTCGGATTCAGTGCAGGTTGGCGAATTTCAGAAGAGAAGTTTATGAAGGATAATCTGCCTTGGCTCAGTAACCTGAAGTTGCGCGGTTCTTGGGGACAATCTGGTAACGTATCGACTATCGGCAATTATGAGGCATACGCCGCCATCTCAACGGGTACGACAGTCTATAACGGCACACTCTATCCCACTTCTTGGATTTCTGGTATCACGGATGACAGCCGTACATGGGAGCGTGTAAACTCAACTAATATTGGTGTTGATTTCGGCTTCTTCAACCAGAGACTGACAGGTACATTTGACTATTTCTGGCGTAAGAATAATGGTATGCTTATCAATATCACCTATCCTGCAACCTATGGCGGTACCGCTCCCTCGACCAACTCCGGCGTGTATAAGACAAACGGTTTTGAGCTTACTTTGCAATGGCATGACAAAATTGGCAAGGACTTCAGCTACAATGTAGGTTTCTCACTGTCGAATGCAAAGACGGAAGTTACCTCATATAAAGGAAAAACTGCTATTTCCTGGGGCGTGAACAGTATCGTGGAAGGTCAGCCGCTGAATGCGCTTTACGTGTTTAAGACTGACGGCATGTTCCAAAGCCAAAGTGAGGTGGATGCTTATTATTCACAGATGAGCGGTAATGTGTCTGGCTCGCTTATCAGCAATGTGAAGCAAGGAACGGCCAACGAGCTGACACCAGGTAGTGTTCGTCGTGTGGATTTAAATGGGGATAATGACATTACGATTGATGACCTCTACTTCTATGGCGATACCGATCCTCATTACAATTTCAGCATCAACCTTGGTGCCGAGTACAAGGGGTTCGACTTTACAGCCTTCTTCCAGGGTGTTGGTCAGCAATATAATGTGCGTAACGGCCAGATGGGATGTGCATTCTGGAGTGGTTGGACGAATACTAACGGTTACTTTGCCGACAATACTTGGTATGCAGGCAACGAGTATCATGCAGCCAATACAGATGCCAAGTTCCCGTTAATCTCACGTAACGGTAACCGTAACAACTGGAACTATAAGAACTATAACGATATCAATGTGATCAACTCCTGGTACATGCGATGCAAGCAGCTCCAGCTCGGCTATACGTTGCCCAAAACGCTGCTGGCTAGCACTCCTATAGAGAAGGTCCGCGTATGGGTATCGGGTGAAAACCTCTTTGATATCTCCAATGTGAAGGACGGCTACGATCCTGAGGCTGCCGCCAATATGGGAACATTCAATGGTGTGGATGTTTTTGCAAGTTCTATTTCTTTTGGCCTCGACGTAACGTTCTGATAAGTGAAAAGTGAATAATGAAAAGTGTATAGTTAAGTAATAATGACAGTTATGAAAAAGATTCAATATACGATAGCAGCCCTTGTTGCAACGCTGACGATGAGCAGTTGCACCAACTGGCTTGACCAGGAGCCTATTTCGAATGTGACGACCGCTTCTTACTTTCAGCAGGCATCCGATTTCGAATATGCTGCCAACCGTCTTTATGACCAGTTGTATGGATTTGCCACTACATTCTCTGGTAATGAGATGTATGCTGTAAACTTTGACTATGGTACCGACTTGATTGCAACTCAGAATGAGGAGGTTTCAGGTACAAAAGGTGTACAGACAAGCGACACCTATTATACCAAGGCCTATCAGTGCTTACGTCAAGTGAATAATCTGCTTGATATGGCAGACTCCTATAAAGGTAGCGAAGACATCAGTAACTCTGTTGGTACGGCTTATTTCTTCCGTGCTTGGTGGCACTTCTTCCTACTGAAACGTTTCGGTGGTATTGCACTGATGACAACAGCTCCAAACACAACGTCGGATATCGTATGGGGACCCCGCAATAGTCGTTATGAGGTAGTAGCCTCCATCCTCTCAGATCTCAGTCAGGCTCAGCAGAAAGTAAAAGCGACAAAATCCTCAACTGGTAATAATGGTAGTTTGACAATAGAGGCTGTTTGTGCTTTCAAGGCGCGCGTAGCTCTCTATGAGGGTACATGGGAAAAGTATAATGGTCGTGGAGCAGAGGATTCAACCAATGGTGACGGTACTTCACTGGGGGCAGGTACTGCCATGCCTTCAGGCTATCCAAGTGTGGACGAACTGCTTAATACGGCCAAGACTGAAGCTGCCAAATTTGTGAGTGGGGGTACTTATGCCAGTGAATACAAGTTGTGGCTTGGGGCAGAGGACAATACTATTGAGGATTATCAGCAGAAGTCTGCTTTCTATCTCTTTTGCCTCGAAGGCTCTGAGTCTAACCCCAATGGTATGGATAAAGGATCGGATGATGAAGCTATCTTCCGGAAATGCTATGACTATGCGCAACAGAAATATTCAAATATGAATTTGACCCATACAGGTCCTTGTGCTGGTACAAGAAAGTTGATGGATATGTTCTTGTGCACAGACGGTTTACCCATTAATATTTCACCTCTGTTTAAAGGCTATCATGAGTTTGCCTCAGAGTTTGAGAATCGTGATGCACGCATGAGGTCACTCTTCAATATCCCAGGAAAGCGCTATTGGAAATCAAACAATGAGGGTGGCGCCGCAGCAGACTTCAGCGTATCCCCTGAATCCAATACAGCTAACTCCATCAGTATGCCTAATCTGCTTACATATGGTGCTACTGGATATGGCGGGCGTAAATATACCTCGGAAGCTGCAAGGGCAGAGAACCAGACAAGTCCGGACTATTTGCATATTCGCTTGCCCGAGATGTTGCTGACCTATGCAGAAGCTACGATTGAACTGAGTGGAAGCATTACCGATGATGATTTGAACAACACAATCAATGTAATTCGTCAGCGTGCTCATATTGCAAATCTGACAAACGCCTTGGTATCAGCAAACGGACTGGATATGAAGGAGGAAATCCGCCGTGAGCGTGCACTTGAACTTATTGGCGAGGGATGGCGAGTAAGCGACCTTTGCCGTTGGGGTATTGCAGAGAAGGAACTGGCTCGTCCAACCTGTAGCTGGTATGTGGAGTATGAAGGTGTACCAACCAAGTTGGCTACAGAGGATAACCCAAATAATACGAGTCAGAAGATATATGATGCTACGGTATGGGCAGCCAAGGGATATGTGACTACGGCAGATGCAGATCAGTCAACCTATACAGCCGGCATGCCTAAAGTGAAAGCTGGTTCGCTGATTATCGAAACTGCCAACAATCGTATCTTCTCTAAGAAAAACTACTTACAACCGATACCGACAGGTGAGATATCACTGAATCCTCAACTGAAACAGAATCCTAATTGGTAAACCATAAACTTTTATGAAGGAGGAGCGTGCTCGTGCGTTCCTCCTTTTTCCTAACAATGAGACTACTCTTTTTTTTCTTGTCAATATGGTGGGGGCTCTCTTTGAAAGCCATAGGTACGGATAGTATCGTTATTAATATAGATACCTCTAAGGTTGAAGGTTATATTAATAAGCATCTTTATGGCTTTCTGTTGGAACATCTATATCACTCAGTTAGCAATGGTATCTGGGGAGAATGCGTGTGGAACAGGAGTTTTGAGGAGCGATTAGCCGATGGGGACTGGACAATCGATTATCAAGGGCGAATATTCCTTAAATCCCGGGGGCGACAACAGTCCCTATTCCATATTGCGCAGGGGCAGGATTATAAAGTAACTCTGGAGATGAGAAGGCTATCTGGTAATGGTGACATAATAGTTGGCGTCAGAGACCAATATCGGGAGAAGATGTTGACCAATCGCATCTATTTCCGATCAGGAAAACAACACCAACGACTGGAATGTCATACAGGCTGGATTTGGCATACACCAAAGACTCGGGAAAAGTCCTTCATGGTACAACAGCGAGCATCCGACTCGTGGAACAAGGTAGAGATTGAATGCAAGTACGAACTCGTGACAGTGTGGCTTAATGGGAAAATCTTATTTTGCCAGACGATAGAGAACTGTCCAAAAGACGGAGCGGTGGCAATTGGAGCGGAAGATTGTGAAGTCGCATTCAGACGGGTTAGGGTAACAGACAGGGCAGGACATATCATTCCTGTAAATCTCAATCTTATCCGACATTGGAATCAAATCGGCTATGGTGAGAGTTCGGTTTGTCACGATGCCTTAAACGATCATACGGCACTCATGGTACGGAACATTGGAAAATGGGCAGGTGTGGAGCAGCCGTCGAAATATTATGTAAGGGAGAATGATTTGCTGCAAGGCTCTCTTTTCCTAAAAGGCAATGTCGATCAGGTTTTTGTCCGATTATTAAAGGATAACAAAGTGTTGTCAGAGCAGAAACTGTCTGATATCACTTCTGAGTGGCAGGAAAAACAGGTTACGCTACCCGTTAAACAGGACTGTCGGGGTGTGAGCTTACAAATCCTTAACCGTGGAGAAGGTTATTTCTGTGTTGATCAGGTGTCGCTGATGCACCAATCCTCGATTGACAGCGGTGGATTCAGACGAGAGCTGACAAGTGCTATAAAGGCCATTGGGCCAACAATGTTGAGATGGCCGGGAGGCAGTTTCTCTGAGCATTACCACTTCGAACACGGTATAGGAAAACAATTTGAGCGGATCGGCATACAACGGTGGGATGACTATGATCCGCTAAGTTTTGGAACTGATGAGTTTCTGGATTTCTGTCAACAGATTGGGGCCGAACCTGTAATAGTAGTTCCAATAGGTTATCATAACTATGCCGGTTATGCTCCAGACAAGGATGGTCACGAAGACTGGTTGCAGCGGGCTCTCGACTGGATGGATTATTGTAAAGATCGAGTGAAATACTGGGAAATTGATAATGAAGTGTGGAAAATGAATCCACATTTGTATGCTCAGTTAGTACGAATGTTCTCCATTGCTATGAAGAAGAGGTCTCCTTCTGCCAAAATTATTGCTTGCGGTTGCGGACGATTAGGGGCAGAAGGTGTTGGGCTTGACTCTATTATGATTCACGATGTGGGCGAATATATCGACTATATCAGCCCTCATTATTATCAGACACTGGATAAATTTGGGACTGACGGCGTGGAAGAATATGGTCGTTATCTCGACAAGCTTGCAGAATGGATAAAAAGTTCTAAAAATCCGTCAATGCGGATTTATCTGTCGGAGTGGAATCTGGATGGCGTGGATATGCGTACAGGATTGTTTGCAGGCGGTTTCCTGAATCGGCTTGAATGTACACCATACGTAGAGATGGCAGCCCCGGCTCTTTTCCTGCGGCATCTGTCGGCACCAGCTTGGAATAATGCTTTCATCAATTTTGATCAGGACAGATGGTTCGGTGCTCCGAATTATGTGGTGATGAAGTTGTGGCGCGACAATTATCTGCCTTATAGGATCGGTTTGGCTGGTGAGACGGGAGTCCTGAATATAGTTGCTACTATGTCAGTCGATGGTAAACAAAAGTGCTTGAAGATTGTTAATCCAGAATCACGGCCTGTCAATTTGAAGGTCAGGGGCGGAAAAAAGTATGGATCCGCGAAATGGCAGATTGTGAAAGCAAGTACTTTAGGCGATCAGAATACGTTGGCAGAGCCAGAAAAGATACATGTTGAGAGTGGGCAGGTTGGATTCGAGAAAGAAAACGTTAGCATTGTTATTCCTGCTTATTCTGCTTCTGTTTTATCGTTTTCATATGATCAATATTGATTCAAAATGTATTAAATTAAAGATATGCTGATGAGAATTTTGATGATAAGTTATCTTCTTTTGTCCTGTTTGGGAGTGGTTGCTCAGAACAAGATTGTTGTGAGTAATCCGACGGGGATGCAGCGACATGAAGTGGTGGAGATATCGGATAGTGAGGTGCGGATAGCGAACGATTCTGATAGTTTCGTGATCCGGGATGCATTCGGGATAGAGCAGCCGTGGCAGCGGACGCACGACGGGAAACTTCTGTTGTATGCCTCAGTGCGGCCGCATGGCGAGGCTGTTTATACAATAGAGAAAGGCAAACCTGCGCCAATGAAATCGTACGTCTTTGGGAAATATTACCCAGAGCGCGCAGATGACATCTCATTTGAGAACGACCGCACGGGGTTCCGTATCTACGGGCCA
>Ga0326513_10002255_pt1 | contig 14283 bp, 9 predicted proteins | sample 2_2465_0518_D_FD_203654 | JGI IMG/M metagenome (GOLD analysis project Ga0326513, IMG submission 203654) | Bovine rumen microbial communities from UC Davis, California, United States - 2_2465_0518 | ecosystem: Host-associated > Mammals > Digestive system > Stomach > Rumen | place: USA: California...
TTTGTGCTGTATGGAATTGAAAGAGAAGATAGGACACATAATAGATGAGATTTAGAACATATGACACAGAATCAGCGACACTAAAAGAGTGGTCTAAACAATTAAATGTAGCAAATAAGGGAACTTATTCTTTATATCCAACAGTAGAAAATACCTTAAATCATTGGAAAGACGAATTAAATAAAAACATAGGAACAAATACATTTTCTGTTTTAAATTCAGCAGAGGCAACACTAAAGAACTGGAAAGATAAATTAAATGGAATATATAATAATTAAAAATTGCACATTCTATATAATTGCACACCTTAACTATAAATTTTAATATTATTGCACACAAATATTGAAATTTTGAAAGGAGTATAAAGAATGGCAGATACATTTTTAAATACAACGGGAACTGGAATGGCTACAAGTAATGTACAAGAGAACATAAACCAAACAAATAGTCAAAACGTACAAAACAATGTAAATGGAATAACAGGAATTGCTGGGCAAAATAATCAAGTAAATCCTATAACAATCCCAATACAAATACAACCTCAAATAGCGCAGGCAGGGCAACTTCAAACTACACAAGCAAATCAAGTGCAACCAAACCAAAATTTACAAGTACAAAATGGACAAACAACACAATATAATGCACCAACACCCCAAAATTATAATAATACCAATACAAATAGTAATGTTGTAGATTTTAACCAAATATATAATAGCTATAATCAAAAATTAAGTAGAACAAATCAAGATACTACTTTTAGTGGAATAAAAAAATCAAGTTATAATACTACAATTGTTACACCAACTACAGCAAATTTAAATTCTGTACAAGGTCAATACCAAAGTGCATATTCAGATACAATAAATGGAGTAATAGGTACAATGCTTTCACAAGTTGAAAAATTACGTACTGGAGATTTTGGTTATGATCCTACACAAGATTCAGCTTTAAGATTAGCATCAGAATATGCAGCAAACTCTACATTACAAAGTTTAGCTGGAAGCGGAGTACTAAACAGCTCTGCAACAGCTGAAAGAGTAGCAAGAATAGTTTCAGACTTAATTCCTCAATATGAAGAAAAAGCATATAATAGACAAGTACAATATTTAAGCCAATTGGCAGATACAGCACAACTTGTAATGAATTTTGATAGCCAACAATTTGAATATTGGAAAGATGCTAAAGATAGAGAATTTAAAGAAAAAGAATTTGAATTTGAAAAACAACAAAAATCTTTAGAAAATGCATGGAAAAGAGTAGATGAATTAGGATATGTAGATAATGAAGCAAGCACAATTTTAGGAGTAAAAGTTGGAACATTATCAGGGCAAGCAAGGCTTGCAAAAGAACAACAAGAATTTGAACTTCAAAAAATGAGAGAGCAAGCAGAGATAGAACATGCAAATAATGTAGCTTTAACCAAACTTAAATATGAATTAGAAACAAAACAATCAAAAGAATTAGCAAGTTATAATAATATGCTTGAAACTGAGAGAATGAGATTACAAAATCAATTAGATACCGCAAAGTCAAAGGAAATTGCAAATTATAACAATATGCTTGAACAACAATCTTATGAATATAAAACGAAATTAGACACTCAAAAATCTAAAGAACTTGCAAGTTATAATAGTGCATTAGAAAAAGATTTAGCAAATTATAAAACTAATCTTAGCACAAAACAGAGCAAAGAATTGGCAGCATATGAAAATAGTTTAAAACAACAAAATATGCAATATGAGTTAAATTTAGCAAAACAAAACAGTTCAAGTAAGTCGAGCACATCTAATTTATCTACATATGACGATATAATAAAAAATAGATTTGCAGAGTATGATGATTTTACAAAACAATATGTAGTTCCAGACCAGGCAACGTATAATCAACTAGGTCGATATTTAGATAATTTATATGCTAGTGGTCAAATAACAGAAGCAGAATTCCTACAATTATCTGCAAAATATTCTAAATATGTTGGTCAAAATACTACATCAAATAATGATAATAATTCAAATAATATTGCTCAAGTACAATCACAATTAAATGATGTTGTAGAGCAAGTAACAAATAGGTTAAGGTTATTCAAATAGGGAGGTGTAGTAATGTTAAATAAAGAAGATGAAGAATATAAAAAAAGACTAGAAAGAGCAAGATTATTAAGAAATTCAGTAGGTATGACAACAGAAAATGATATATCAAACAATACTACATCTGTACAATATGATAATGAATTTCAAGAAAGACTAAATAGAGCAAAACAGATAAGGAATTCTGTTGGAATGATTACCGATTATGATATTGAGTCAAAGGAAACCAACGTAGACGATTTTGATAATACAGTATTTGATGAAGATTTACAAAAAGCAAACACAGACCGAACAGTAGTAGAAGAAACAGACAATACTAGCGAAATTACTTCTAAAAAGGACATTACAAATGTATTGCTTAATAATAGAAAGCCAGAAAGTATGATGACAGAAGAAGAAAAAATACAACAATTAGCTGAACAAGAACAATCAAAGGAATTAAACAGTCAAAAAGATAATGATAAAAATCCATTTTCACAATTAGGGAAAGTTATTGAAAACACATGGCTAGGAATAACATCTAATATGAAAGCGGGAGTTAATTACTTGACAGATGCACAACATACAAAACAACAAGAAAATGTTCTTTTAGCAAATAATAAAAATTTGGCAACACAAATACATAAAGATGAACTAAATAATGGAACAAACATTATCTCAAATGCACAAAATAAAAATTTGGGATTAGGCAGGAACTTGGAAGGATTAAAGAATAATAATAATCTTTCATGGACAAACAACAATAATAAAAATAACTTTAACACACCTTATAATGATGAAATACAAAACAAATTAACTAATGAATTAAACAGTTATAGAGATGCCTATGGAGATATAGAATTAAGTTCAATACAAAGAGAATTGTCAAAAAGCATAGTTAATGACCAAAATAAAATATCAATGAATTCATATCAAATAGAAAATCCCATAGTAAAAAAAGTATCACAGATTGCACCTAGCGCTGCAAATTCTTTCTTTGGTGCTGGATTAAGTATGGTAAATCCTTATTTAGGAATATCCTATTTTATGATAACAGCATCAGGAATGTATGAAGCAGACGGCAGAAGTAGAGGAATGACACGTGATGAAGCAAGGGCTTATGGAACAATTATGGGCTATATGGAAGGGGTAACAGAACAATTAGAAATGAGCCGTTGGTTAAAAGCTGGCTCATCTTTAAGAAGTGGAAAAATAATAAATGCATTAAAGACGTATGGGATTGATATGCTAGATAACTTCGCCCAAGAAGCGATAATTGACCCTATTGATGAATTAGTATCATATAAGACTAGTGGAAAAACAAAACATGATTATTCTACAAAAGAGGGGTGGGAAGAACTTGCTAAAGATATGATACAAGATGGTATTGATGGAGCATTATCAAGTTTATTAATGAGTGGTATAGATATAGGGCTTAACACACCTATTATGCTATATAATAAAATACAAAGAGGGAATACAGTAACTAATCAAGATATAATAAATGCATATACTGAAATAAATAATGAGTCTCAAATAGATATTGAACAACATTTTAAAGATTCTATAGAGTATCAAATAAGTAAATTTCAAAATGGAGACGTAAATAAGTATTCTTTTATTGATATAAACGACGATAATACGATAAATTTAAAAGAAGTTATTGGAACACCTATTAAATTAATCAATAATGACTTTAATATAGCACCTGTGGTAATTTATAATGATGGATACTATAATGTTATTGATGCAAACAGTAAAATAAAACTAGATACTAATAATTATAATACAATGGAAGAAGCAAAAAATGGGTTTAATACGCTTATAAAAAATGCAGATAAAGCTACTATAAATAACGTAAATAATCAGGTTTTAAAAGCTCAATTTGAATTAAATAAAAAAATGTCTGAAATTCAAAATACTGCTATAGAAAATCCAGATATTTTAACTAAAGGAAATAGAATTAACTTTGTAGATGATGAAAAATTATATTCACGTGAAGAAGCGGAATCAATATTAGATAAGTTTGATATTGAACATAATTTGAATAATAGACCATATTTAGGTCAAGAGTTAAATTACACAATTATGAATGAGTTATTTAATAAAGATACTCTTGGTAATATTAATAGAAGTACAACGGATTTTAACCAGGATAAAAATACAGACAATTTAGATGCCAAAACCACATATTATACTACTGATAATGTAAAAAACATCACAGACCAATTTAAAACGCAAACAGAATATACTAAAAATGAAATGGCAAATATATGGAATAATGAGGTAGATAAAAACGACTTAAATGTTATATATGATGACAATGGAAAGATAAACAGTTATATAGCAATAGAAGAAGATAGCAACAATTTGAAGATAATTCAATATGACAATAATGACAATATAGTGCAGAGTGAAACTATAATGCCTCAAAATGGAAAGTTTACATCTGATAGTATAAATAATGCTATTAAAAAAGTAACAGGGGTATATGAACAAAATAATGAGTATAAAACAACAGCAAAAAGAACTTTTGAAAAAGAAATTGAACTTCATAAAACTAAAAGTAAAGAGAACAACAAAGTAAATGGCAATGTATTAGAAATAAATACAAATATTTACGACGGAATATCTAAAAAGAAACAAAGTAGTTTTTTAAATGAGTATTTAAAAAATGAGGTTAAAGGACATGATTATTATGTGGATGGAGAAAAATTAATTGCTAATAGTACAACAATAGGAAAATTAAAAAACGGAAATACTAATTTTGATAAAAGAATTGATGCTTCAATTAGAAATGAATTAAAGGCTAATGTTATTTCTAATTTAAATAATATTGTTTCGACTTCAAAATTATATCAAACAAATAGACCTGATACTAAAGAACATTCATTTGCTGATACATTTGACAGAAGAAAAAGCTATTTTAAATACAAAGGAAATAATTATGAAGTGATGTTCAGTATTGGTAAAAAGAAAAGTCTAAATACATTATATAGTATTGATAACATCAAAAAAATAGGCAACATTACCTCGGGAATATCTCAAAAAGAGACTTCCAAAACACCTAATAAGGTGGACAGGTCTAATGTGCCTAAACAAAGTATAGCACAAAAAGAAAAACCTGTCAAATCCAACTCTCAAAACACGAATATTCAAGACTTTGGAGAAAAAATAGGTGGAGCAAGAAAAGATTTATCAATGCCGAGAACAAATACTAAAACTGGAAAAGAAGTAATTCATGATTATACAGTACAAAACACAGATAATGGTTACTCTGTAAATTTCAAAAATAAAATATTAAAAGATGGATTTAAAACACAACAGGAAGCGGAACAATATATATTAGATTTTAAAAATAGTATAAAAGATAATAGGGCATTTATACGTGAAGGAACTAATAGAGATGGAGAAGCAAGTTATATGATCTTTTTAAGAAATCCCCGAACTCTTAAATCTCAATCCATTGGAAAAGTGTTTAAAAACAAATCAGAAGCAGAAAGCTATGCAATGGCGTTAAGTATGTATTTAAAAGATAATGGAAAGAATTTATTTAGACCTCAGATACAAAAAGTAGATAGAGAAAACGCAAACATCAAAAATGCTACAAAAACAACAGGAGATGATATACTTAAAAACTTTGGATTTAAAGGTGGAGAATTTGGAAATTGGGTAACACAAAAAGAAAGACAACAGTTCTTAAATTATGCACAAGATGCATTTACAGATTTAGCTGCAGCATTAGATGTAACACCAGATAGTTTAGGACAGCAAAAAGCCATGAGTATTGCATTTGGAGCGAGAGGAAAAGGTTTAACTGGAGCAGTAGCACATTTTGAACCTGGTAAGAAAGTAATTAATATGACAAGGATAAAAGGAGCTGGAAGTTTAGCTCATGAATACGGACATAGTATAGATAATTATTTATCAAGAGTTGGTGGATATAATGAAGATGGAATGGCAACAGAAAATTATAGAAACCCAAAATTATCAGATAATATGAAAAATGCAATAAAAGAAGTTACTGATGCTATGAAATATAATATTTCAACAAACCAAGAAGAAGTTGATAAGAAAAATGCAATATATGAAAAAGCAAGAAAAGAAAACTTAGAGTATAATCTAAGATATATAGACAAAGTATTTAATGGAGATGCACATAATTATAGAAGAATCAAAGGAAAATACGAAGAAGTTCCTATAAAAGTTACATCAAAACAAAAATCAGATTACCAAAAAATCAGAAATACTTTAATGGAAGGTGGACTAAAAGGAGATATTGACTATAAAATGACCGATACACGTTCTCTAAAAGCAGAAAAGATATATCCAGAACCAATTAATACTTTACAAAAAATGTATAAAGAAGTAGTAGGAAGAAAGATAGATGACGATACAGTTTATTCTTTATATAGACAAGGCAAACCAACAAGGCAAGTAACAGAAGTTAAAAGTGAAACTGCTTATAGTAAAAGTGCATTAGAATTAGACAAAGCAACAGGAAGAACTACTGCATATTTTTCAAGAATAGATGAAATGTGGGCAAGAGCATTTGAATCTTATATATCAGACAAATTAAAAGCAAAAGGAATAACAGATACATACCTCGTACATAGTGTAAATAACAATGAATATGCTTTATTTAATCCATTTCCAGCTGGAGAGGAAAGAAAGAATATCAACAAAGCATTTGACAATTTAATTCAAATAATGAAAGATGAAGGACTGTTTACAAGTTCTGGAACTCCTCAAAATGTTGATAATGATACTGGAATTAGATACATGAAGAAAAATACAACAGTTGCAAAAATAGGTAACATAATGTATAATGATAAGGGAATACAACTAGGGAAAAAAGAATATCAAATATTAACTAATGCTATTAATACAGACACACCTAATCTACAAAAAGGAATTAATTATAAGCATTATGGAGATTATTTTTATATATTTGATAAACTGGACTTTAACAATTATAATATCCAAGGAAAAATAAAAATAATAAATAATGAAAAAATTATAAACAAAATAATGAAAGAGGTGGATGATAATGACCGAACAACAAGAAGTATTGATAGACTACTTGAAATCAGCAAAAATGGAAAAGGACTTCATTCTTCTAATAATATCAATGTTAGAAACACAGGAGGAACAACAACAAATGGTGGATTATCTAGCAGAGCAATACAAAAAAACGGGAAAACTTCCAGAGGAACAACAACCAATTTTGAAAAAAGCAACTCAAATAATAGGGCAAGAATAGAAAATGGCAATGACATACGTTTTGCAAAAAGAACAGCAAAAGAAATTGATAATACAAAAAGAAATGCTGAAAGAGGAGAATCTTATATTGAACAAGAAATACAGAAAATTGAAAAAACAGGGAATTGGGACGATTCTATTCCAATAACTAAGCTAACAGATATACGCAAAACAATAGAAGATTATCTAGGTTTAGGTGTAAAAAAAGGACATTTTAGACAAGATGCTTATGGTATTTATAAAACAAATCGTGATGTAATAAGAACTAAGGAATATAAAGACATAGATACGATATTACATGAGACTGGACATGCAATGGATTTAGGCAACAGACTAAATGTAGATAAAGAATCAATTGCAGATGAGTTATTTGCAGCAATAGATAAACTAGGCGGATATGAACAAGAATCAAGAACAGTAAGACTAGAAGAAGGTTTTGCAGAAGTAATAAGAGAGTATTCAATAGTTCCAGAACAAGCAAAAGTAGATTATCCTCAAACAATTGCAGTACTAGAAGGTTTAAAGAAAACAGACAAGAAGTTTAATAATTTTATTACTAAAGTTCAACAACAATCATATAACTATATACATCAAAATCCAAGAAATAGAACATTAAGTAATGTAAGTATAGGGGAGCAAACAGATAAACAAAAAATAACTAAAAACTTAATAAAGCAAGAAGTAATGAGAAACATCTATGATAGAGATTATGTTGTTAAATCTGCAGTAAATGAACTGGCAAAAGCAAATGGAAAAACAGCTAACCAAATTAAAGCTAGTGAAAATGCTTACTATTTAACAAGACTTGCTTCTGGAAAAACAGATAAAGTAATTTCTATGTTAAGTGATGGTTATATTGACGAGCATGGTAAAAAACTTATGCCTGGTTTAAATGGAATAGGAGATATACTTGGAAACGATACACAAAGATGGAATGATTTAAGAGCATATCTTGTAGCACAAAGAGATTTAGAATATAAAGCCAAAACATTAAAAACTGGTATAAGAACAATGGATTCTAAAGCAGTAGTAGAACAATTTAAAAATGATAAACAAATACAACAAGCTTCTAAATTAGTTTATGATACTTTAAATGGAGTAATGCAATATGCTGTAAACAATGGGTTAATAACACAGGAAGGTGCGAACAAATTAAAACAGAGTAATGCCTTCTATGTTCCTATGCATAGAGTTCTAAACAATAGAGGAAATCAAGTAGGTAGAAAAGGAGCAGTAGCAGATTTAATTCAAAAGAGAACTGGTAGTGAATTAGATGTTAAAGATGTGCTTGAAAATATAATTGCAAATTCAAGTAATATGATCCAACAAGTAGAAAACAATAATATTTTAAGAGCATTATATAAAGAAGGTCAAACTACTGGATTAACTGGTGCAATATACGATGTTATAGATACACCTATGACAAAAATAGGCACAGCTCAATTATCTACATGGGAAAGTGAACTAAAAAAACAAGGTGTAAATACAAAAGATCTTGATTTAGAAAAAACAATTGATTTATTTGCACCTAATAAAAAAGTTGATGCTCAAAACTTAATTACAAGTTTCATAGATGATAATGGGAAAAGAATTTACTTACAGTTTAATGATGAAGTATTATTCAATTCATTAATGAACATGGATAAAAAGTTTATGAGTCAAGTATTGAAAATAAATAGTAAGCTTAATATGCCTCTACGTTATGGTGCAACAATGGCGAACTTAGGATTTGCAATACCAAATATGATATCAGATACAGCACAAGCAGCAGTTTATTCTACAGCAGGATTTATACCAGTAGTAGATAATGCACTAGGTGTATTAGATATTCTATCTGCTACAAGTAAGACAGTTAGAAACTTTGTAAATAGTGTAGCACCAGAATATGCAGAAAGAATAAATAAACTATATGCATTATATCAACAATCTGGAGCAACTAATTCTACAAGATTATCTCAATTTAGAGAAAGCACTCAAAACTTAATGCAAGATGTATATGGTACTAAGAGTAAGAATTTAAGTATAAAAGAAAAATATAAACCTTTAAAAAGATTATTAGATATACTTACATATATTCCAGAAATATCAGAACAATCAACAAGATTTAGAGTATTTGAGAAGAACTACGAATATTACAAAAATAAAGGTACAGCAGAAATGGATTCAAGAATACTGGCAGCACTAGAATCAAGAGATTCTACACAAGACTTTGGAAGAACTGGAAATATAACAAGGGAAATAAACCAAATAATTCCATTTAGTGCTGCTAGGGTAGGTAGTAGCTATACATTTACAGAGAAATTAAAGGCTAATCCAAAACAAGTAGGAATGAGAATAGCCATTTTAACTGCAATTGCTATGGGTATAAAGGCAATGGGTTATGATGATGACGAAATAGACGAATTAAATCAACGTAAGAAAGATGACAATTTCGTTATGAGAGTTGGAGATGACATTGTTACAATTAAGAAACCACAAGGAATTTTAAGAAGTATTGTAAATTTAGCTGAGTATATACAAGATTTAGCAACTGACCATATTGAAGAAGGTAAAGAAGGGAAGAGGTTAGCACAATGGTTAAATAACGCAATTATGGATAATATGCCCGCTGATGAGGTAACAGGATTAGTTCCAAATGCTGTAGCACCATTAATAGAAAATGCAATAAATAAAGACTTTTATTACAATACAGATATAGTAAAAAGTTACGACCAGGATTTACCAGATTCAGAACAATACTATGATTATAATTCGCAACTTGCAATATGGCTAGGAAAAATATTTAACTATTCTCCAGCAAAAATTGATAATTTAATTTCAGGATATTTTGGAGGACTAGGTACATCTATAACAGATACCATGGATTATGCATTAGGAAAAATGGGAGTTATACCAGAACAACCTGAAATGGGTGCAGAAGATAATGCAATTGCAAAAAGATTTATAGTCAATGTAAACTCAAACAGTTCTAGTATTGACGAGATTTATAATCGAAAAACGGAGTTAACAAAACTGCAAAATGGTGGTACAATATCAGCAGAAGAAGAAAAAGAACTAGAAAAAATAAAATCTGCAATATCAAATTTAGCAGATTTAAACAAGCAAATTAAAGAAATCAAGAAAGATTTAACAATGTCTGGTACAGAAAAAGCAGATAAAATAAAAATACTTCAACAAGAAAAGACAGACACTGCAAGGCAAGCACTTGGAAAAGACTTAATACACGAAGAAAACGAATCAAAAATTCAAAGCACACAGTTTTATCCAGATAATATCTTAAAGAAAAGCGGATATTCGTTGACACTAAACTCTGAACAGAAAAAGGAATTTGAACAATATGCTTATGAATTTTATAGCAAATATGAAAAACAAGGCTTATATAGTGAAGATAAACTAAAGGAAATAAAGACTAAGTCAAAAGAATATGCTAAAAATCAAATGTTCCAAAAATATAGAACTAACTTAGTTAAAACAAAATAAATTAATTTAAAAGGTTATTGCACACAAATATGATGCAGTAACCTTTTTGTCTTTTTTAGGAGGGAGGTGTATATGTTGGGAAGTGTTTCGATAGGAGAAATTGCAGGCTTCTTAGGTATTGTTACACCTATTTTAGGAGTTCTATGGTTTTTATTTAAGATTTATCAAAAAATCGAAAATAATGATACTCTTACGAGAGCTAATTTAAAAGCCACAAAAGTCATGTTAGACCACTTTATTGCAGACAAAATTGGAAATGGCGAATTTAAAGCAGCAAGAGAAGAAATAGACAATGCTTTACTTGGAAAAGCCAAGTAATTTGGAGGTGTTTTGTATGAAGAAAGCATGGGAAGATGTAAAAAGTTTTGTAACAGTAGTTATGACAATTGGAATGATAGCATTATTATTTGCACCATTTGAAGTAAACAAAGATGTACTTATGCTATTTAGCAGTACTTATGGGGCAGTAATAACATATTTCTTTACAAGAAAAGGCGAGAATAAAGAAGAAAAGGAGGGATAATATGGGCGAAGAAATTGAAGAAAGTAAAATTAGAACGAACGAAATTTTTGATAATCTAAATGAAGAAGAAATTGAACAAGAAAATATAAAAAAGGAGGACTAATATATGGGCAAAATTTATTATAGTCAAGTAGATAGCAGATGGGCTAACCACCCATATTCAAGCAAAAACCACCCAAATGCGACAATAAAAAGTGGTGGTTGTGGTGCAACTTGTGCTGCAATGATAGTTTCTAGTTTTAAAGATATTATTTATCCAGATAAAATGGGTGATATATTTTTGACTAAAGGGCTTAGAGGACTTGAAGGGACAAATGCCGAAGCCTTTGAATTTATTGGCAAAGAATATGGAATAAAAAATGAATTGAAATGGGAACTAGATGATGCAATGGCATGTTTGAAAGCTGGAGGAATGGTTGTAGCTTCATGTTCAGCAGGATTATTTACAACAGGTGGACACTATATAGTTTTAGCAGGATTAAAAGATGATAATACAATAATTGTATATGATCCTTATTTATATACTAATAAATTTAATTCATATGGACGTCAGGGCAAAGTTACAGTCGAAGGCAATAATGTATATATATCTTATGCTAATTTTAAAGAATACGGAGCATATAGCAATTTATATTGCTATTATCCAGAGAATATATTAGAGAATAAACAAATACAAACAAATAAAACTATGGTTGTAAATACTAAATCACTGGATTTAAATATTAGAAGTACACCAGGTGGCGAGATAGTAGGAAACATATCTAAAGGAAAACAAGTTACTGTTTATGAAGAACAAAATGGTTGGTCAAGGATAGGGGATAATAAATGGGTAAGTTCTGCATATCTTGTAGATGCTAAAAATCCCAATAGCAATAATTATGAGTATGTTTTAGGAAAATATGTAACAAATGTAAAAACTGCATTAAATGTAAGAACATCACCAGAAACAGGAACTGTAATAAAAGCATACAAAAATAGAACTAGATTTGATACATACGAAATTAGGAATAATTGGGCAAGAACACCATCAGGCTGGGTTTGTTTAGACTTTTGCAATTTAGTTTATAAATATTAATGGTAACGACATAAATGTCGCTACCATTTGAAACCGGTCATAATACCGGTAACAAAATTGAAATTTAAGGAGGAATTTATTTATGTTAAAAGGTTTTGATAAAAATGGAAATGTAAAAGACGTATTAGTCACAGAAGAAGGAGCTATAAAAGTTGTATTAGAAAGTGGAGGAGAAGCACAACAGACAGTAGTTACAAATACTTCTGAAAATCCTGTACCAGTAAACATACAAAATCCTAATATGTTAATAGGAAATACTTTAGCAAATCCAGTTCCAGTCAATGTAACAAACACAAATGAAGTAGAAACTACTTTAAGTTCTTCTATTCAAACTATTGGTACAACGGCAGCAACTATTCCAATAAATAAAAAAGTTACTACAATTGATATTGCAAACTATAGTGCTACAGCAAATCTAACAGTAACAGTAGGTACATCTCAATTTGTTATAGCAGAGAACATAGCTATTTCGTTACCAATTAATAAATCTGTAACAAATATAAGTATGGTTTCCAATGAGGCAGATACCAAAGTTCAAGTTATAGTTAAAGGGGTTGAATAGTTTATGAGTATTCGATTTTTCAAAAAATATACTGATTTACCAGGACAAGGCACAGATATAATACTAAAAGGCACAAGCAAGAATAGGTTTAAAAAGTTTGAGGTAGGCGGAAATACAGAGCAGGCACAGTATGAGGGAAAGAATTTGTATAATAGAGATGAGGTTAGCAGCACATGGCAACTAACTAAAGAAAATTATAATAATGGAATAAAGTTAACCTCAACCGTTAATAGTGGTGTTTGTTATGTATCATATAAATTTCCATTTAATTATGATGAAATTAAAAATGTATATTTAAATTTCACTAAAACTGGTAATGGTTTTGTAAATATATATTTTAGAGATGAAAATAATAATGATACTAAGGCTCTCCCAAATCGACAAAATCCATTTGAAGTAACTAATATTCCAAAAAATACAACTCAAGTGGCATTGCTTTTTTATGGTTCAACAGCTAGTATAGGCGATGTAACAATATTTGATAATATACAACTAGAATTAGGTACAACACCGACCTCATACGAGCCATATTGTGGAGGCATAGAAGCCCCAAATCCACGGTTACGAGTGCCCTATTAAAAATGTAACAGGAAATGCTAACGTAAAGATAGAGAATAAGAATTTGTTTGAACCACAAGATTTTATTCAAAAAGTTCTTGCAACAGATAGAAGTGGAAGCTATTCAAGTTATGATAGTACAACAAAAAAATTAGGTATAGCAATGGGCAATAATGGGACAGTTTTTAATAATTTTAAAGAAAACACGCAATACACTATAATATTAAAATATGATGTTACAGATTCAGCTTTTACCAATTTAAGAATAGATTATACTGACGGTTCAAATACTAGTATTCTAGTTCCAACTACTAGTGCAATAACAACGCCTACAAATATATATAAAATTTTAACAAATGTTTCAAAAAGTGTTGAATCATTAGTTCATAATGCGTATGGTGGTGTTAAATATATATACCCTTATGAATGTGGAATAGTTGAAGGAGATATAAATATTGAGAATTTTGTAGAACACGAAGAACAAAACTACCCATTTACTTTTGCAGAAGGTCAAAGATTTTCTAAATATGAAAAATTAACAGATAATGGAAAAGAAGAAATATGGGAGGAATATATATTTACTGGTGAAGAAAACTGGAGTAATTACCAAGATACACAATCAGGTGATTATTATAGATATTATTCAATTGATGCTAAACTTGGAAGAACAAATTATTTTGAAGAAGAGGCATTTTGTACACATTTTAGAAATAATAATTTTAAAAAAGATAGCCAAGGAATTGGATTAACGAAATAT
>Ga0326513_10002256_pt1 | contig 14282 bp, 18 predicted proteins | sample 2_2465_0518_D_FD_203654 | JGI IMG/M metagenome (GOLD analysis project Ga0326513, IMG submission 203654) | Bovine rumen microbial communities from UC Davis, California, United States - 2_2465_0518 | ecosystem: Host-associated > Mammals > Digestive system > Stomach > Rumen | place: USA...
TTGTAGTATTATGAGTAAAATTTGTATATATGGATAATTCTTCGTAACTTTGCACACGAATTGATGAACTCAAGATATTGAGCATTCGGAAATTTACATCAAGAACGCAGTAAATGCGTGCCAACCGAGCTTTAGGAATAGAGCATTCCAAAAGGCCACGGTGGCGAGCGAAAGCAGATGTGGGCATATGCCAAAAACTCATTATAGCTCAGTGATTGTAGATTTCCTTATGTGTCCGCAAATGGCATATAAGGATTTTTTATGTTCCATAAGCAAATGTTGTTATTTGTCGTTAGACCCACTCAAAAGAATTTAGAACTCTTATTGTTTAACGAATTAAGAAGCAACAAAACATGGAAGAAATTAGAAAATCGAGATGGGAAGGAAATGAACATTGGTTTATGTTTGACCATCAAGCAGGATTGAGGAGATTCAAAAACATCTCTTCGTTAGGAAGTACGACAACGACTATCGCGCTAAGAGCGTTAAAGTATCAGTTAGAAAAAGAAATGGGGTTTGAAATTACAGATGATTTGTTCTTGGACATTTTCAGAAAAGTCAGCAATTTTCACCCAGTTCCAGCATTGGGGGCATATGCCTCATTGGAATTTATACAACCATTACAAAGAATATTGGAGAGACATGGAGTGTCAAAGGATTATCTAGGTGCAATTTATAGAGTATTTAGAATACGTGTTGCAAATCCGCGTTGTTATAAGAGTATATTGCTCCATGTGCCTCATTCATCAACTCTATTTCCCAAGGAATCCAAGTATAGCTTTAATGACTTGGACAAGGATGAAAGGCTTCTCATTGATTATTATACCGATGAGCTATTTATTCCAGAATACAATCCTAATCAAATCGCTACTGTTGTATTCCCATATTGTAGGCTATATTGCGACGTAGAGAGGTTAGTCAATGACCCACTGGAAAAAGAAGGTCTTGGCATAAGATATATAGGGAAGGTTCAAACTGGTATACGCTCTTGGGACTACCGTTCTTTTAACAATGCGGAAGACGCTTTTAAACAACATGTAGATTATCATGCATCAGTTTCCAAGAAGCTCATTGATATGGGTGACAGTACGCTGATAATTGATTGCCACAGTTTCTCAGCATTGCCCAATCTGCTGAACACGAATCCGCCAGATATAGACATCTGCATTGGGTATAATGATGACGAAACCCGTCCTGACAAGGTTGCTATCGGCAATATTGTTCAACACTTCAAGTCAAAGGGATACAAAGTGGGTATCAATGAGCCGTTTTCAAACAGCAAAACGTTCTCTGTACCGATGAATTATTATTCAATCATGATAGAAATCAACAAAAGACTGTATATGGACGAACTAACTCTTGAAAAGACTGACAGATTTGTGAGCCTGAAACAAGATATTCAGTCGTTGTATAGTGCTTTAATAAAGAATTAGTATAGTTTTCAATTTTATAATTTAAATATATATATGGTTCATAATCCTTATGGAGAGCATTACATGAAAGTATATGCATCCAAATCAACAAAGGCTTTGGTCGATAGATATAATGAAATCATAAAAGAAGGTTACACATGGGTAAGAGCTATTGAGATAAATAGTATAAGGCAGATATTCAGAAATCGTCACATCGACATTTCTGCTATAGGATATAGTGATTTTTGGGCACCTAAAAAAATTGCATTTGACAACGATGAAAATTGTATATTTATTATCGAATAGTAAAAAACAAAGCAAAAACAGTAAAAACACCTCGGAATGTTTTATTTTTACTTAAAAAACGGAGAACAATGCACAAAATCACACTTTTTTTTACTAAATTTGCAATCTAAAGGTCTATTGATTATGAGCTATCAGGCTAGCACAACTAAAAAGCGATATGTAGAGTTGCAAAGGGATCCTGTCCTTTTTTGCAAATATGAGGAAATTGACGGCTATGATGACAATGGGATGTACTTTAGCAAGGTTGGATGGCATTCTTGTGATCCGACAATAGAACTGTTTATTAGCGAATCTATCTTGAAGGAGAATTCTTCAAAAAGGAGATTGTTTGTTATCGGTAATCAAGTTCATGTTAATGGCAAAATAGACGAGAATAAAGAAGATAATGATATCGTCTGCTTCGAAGTTGAAGAATTTGAATCAAGAAACCAAGGTGATTGGATGGCTGTTTTTACCGATTGTGCATACAATTATAAAAGTAATAACACAAAATATGGACATATGTCTTTATTTTGGGCTTTATATACAACCACCTGGACAGAGGATGTTATTCGTGAAGCAGTTTCCTTAATTCCAAATGAAGATGCTCAAATAGGTTTAAAATATATCTGGGATAACTTGATATCTCTGTCGTTAAATAAGCAGAAAATCATTATCAACCTTTTGAAGGAAAAGAATCCACATATTACTCCTATGTGCTTTTTAATGGTGGAAGAAGTTCTTAAGGAGCTATCACCAGAAAAGAACTATGATGATTATGGATTCTTTGATAAAATTGATTTTATCATTAATTATGGAGCAACTGAAGAAGAGCATTCACATCTGCAGGAGTTATATAAGACCTCTAGAAATGCATTTATACATTTCAAATATTGGCTAAACCATCCTGGCCACAAATTGTATGATTATGGTATCCTTGAAACGATCTATTCATTTGTCAAGCCTAATATGCGACTTAATATTATTAAGAGATATTTGCATGATGTGAGGATTCGTGTTGTTGATATAGATTACAATTTCATAAAAAACTTCCGAGACATAAGATATTATGGCTTAGTAATAATTCGTTATTTTGTTGAGCAGCCTGGTGCAAATATAGATTTAGTGGCACCAATGTTCTGCGATGCCATATTAACTCTAAAGAAAAATGAGGGCAAAAAGATTCAGGACTTTAATGGCATTCTTGATTTTGCAGTTTCCCATAGCAATAGCGCATATCCGAGTATAGATTTGGGAATAAAACAATTCCTGCCTTCATGTGATGGTGGGTTAAAACCTAATAATCGTTTTAATGGATTTATCCATTATTCTTTAACATATAGATTTGATGAGTTATTATTAACTAGTGAAAATCTCAAAAAGACTGTAGAGTATATTCTCGGGAAATATGCAGACCAACAATATCACCTGTGTTGTGCTGGTGAAAATGACAGAGGGCTTACTGAGAAGGATCTGTTAAGATGTTCAACAGTCATTCCTATTATTGTTAAGGAGACTAAAGATGGGGTTCAAACAGCAGAGAAGAAAAAGATAAAATGCTCGTCCCTAGTAAATAGGCCTTGGAAACCTTCTAGATGGAAGAAAAAGCCAGGATCTGACAATTTTCTTGGTTTATGCCTACCTGGTGAAGCTATAAACCGGGTTTTCACTTTTGATGATATAGATTTGGGAAAGCTGAAAAATTCGATATTGTCATGGGCAGTTAAGAATAATTCCTTTGAGTTCATTAACGGATATCTGCCTAAAGGGCTTGAGAAATATGATTTGGTTAAGCATTTTATAGATTTATACTTCAAACCAACGGAGATATCACTATTTCCCAAAAAGAATGTCTTTTATGCATCAAAAAAGAGTTTGTTAGGTCTGTGGGATTTTGAAACTGCTTGGAGGAAGAACCCGGATGAAATAGAAGCACTAGCTTTAAGAGCCGAATCACCTTTCATATATCAAAAGACATTTGATGCATTAAAACATATGTATCCGAATGGGGTTATCGGTAGTGATTATATTAGAATTCCATATGATGAAACAGAGCTTCGCAGGGTTAAGGACTATTTTTATTTTAAACAACACGTCCTTGAAGAAAATACAAGCCCAACAACAAAAATAAATTACAACAATCTGAAATTTTTAGACTCAAAAAGCATACATAATACTTTCTATTGTACTCCAAAACTTGCCGATACAAACGAAACAGTTTCAGATTTACCATTTTATTGGTGTCGTAGTGAGGAATGTTTCTGCAATATGCTGGATAACCAAACACTTGAAAAAGAGCACAATTGGGAACGATATTCATTATATCATGCTGCAGAGATAATAGGTTACAAACTGATAGAAGAAACAGAAAAAGGTAACATTCCTGTTGAAGCTGTTTCGAATTTCGCAGCAGAAGTTCGTCAGGCGGAACGACTATATGCACGTCTTATTTGCCGCAGTTGTGGACATATGATTTTCTCAACTAGAGGCTCAATTCTAAATGGAAGCCGATTCTTCTCTTGCCTGAATCCTATGTGTGCAGAATACAAAAAAGAGGTATATCTAAGCCAGTGCAACAGTTGCAAAAGGGGGCTCATTGATAGCAGAGACAGTAAGAAATGTGAAAATGGTTGGGTCATATGCCCTGTTTGTCTTTCTTGTTGTAATGACGATCTCTTTGATTCTCTGATTGCCAAACATAGGCGAAATGGATATGTTCCTCCAAGACTACTAGAATGCGAAGGAAAAGGACATAATAACAAACACATTTATTTTTGCCCTAAATGTGCAACAAAAATTGAAGAAATTTATATAGATGAGAAGCAACAGCAAGAAGACGGCACCGACAAAATTGTGAAGATTAAGGTATGGGGATGTCCCAAATGTAAGATATCATATGAAAAGGAACTAAAAAAACAAAAGGAAGAGTAAATATGGAAGAATACATTAACATTAGTTATTTAATTCCGTTGGTACTTTCATGGATTGTATCAGGATGGATTCTCATGGTTAAGAAAGATTCCGAATCTACATATGACTATGTACCTATCCATGACACACCACTATATGGACTGTTTTCTGGTCTTCCTGTACTAGCAATTATTATTTCTTTGATAATCAACATTTTTCTAGTTGGCTTTATTTCAACTTGTTGCTATATTGGAATAATAATAGTGACTCAATTAATTAATATCAACTTGCTATATTACCTATATAGAGCAATAATGGGAAGAGATGGTTTTGGCACATTAGTCCCTCTTATTGCGATTATCCCCCTCTTAATATATCTGTTTATTGTTCAATTCTCGTAGGAATTGATAATATTATAATATGAATAAAATATTAATAAGAAGCGGATTAGGTTTATCGGTAGCACTATTTATGTGCTTGTTACCTATGCCGTATGGATACTACTCTCTGGTTAGATTTGCAGCAATGATAATATTAGCATGCATGGCATTCTGTTTTTATCAAGAAAAGAAAATGCCCCTATGCGTTTTATCAGGATCATTGGCTCTTCTTTTTCAACCATTCTTTAAGATTGTTCTTGATAGGACAATGTGGAATTTTATCGATGTTGTTGTGGCTATAGGTCTTGTTATACTATGGTATATGGACTATCGGAAAGAATGAAAGCTAGTAATTAAATTAGAAAAGAAAGAAATAAACAAATACATATTTAATATGCAATACCCTTTATATGATTATTACAACGCAAGTGATTTGACACTTGAAGAGATCTTGAAACATTTCATCAAGTATTTCTATTTAAGGAAACATGGAAGCGACAAAGCTGAAAAAGTACTTTACAAAGTTTCTGATTCCTCAAAAATGAAGAAACTTTTCGAGCAATCTGCTAAGCAAGGCATTGCACCGAACTATGTTGATTTTGCATCAGTCATAAATGAGATGATGTATTTCATGTTTCAATCAAACAGTACACAGGCTTTGGCTGTACTTGCTGCAGCAGTTTCATGGAACAGGCAAGTCAATCAACATCTTCATTTGAAAAGCGATTATTCTGTTCGTGATGATGCCATCAAAATTTTCAAGAAATTCTCTCTCTATGAAGAAATGAGCCAGAGCGAATTTGAGAAAATGACCAATCCTGATAGTACCATACAACAGTTTCATTTACCACATGAGGAGATGACAAATCCCTATGACTCCTCACATGCTATAGAAGCAGGAACATTAACAAAAGAGGACTTCTTCAATAATCAAGACTTAGTATTAATGATTGCGGCAGAAGATGCCGCACCAGAAGTAATAAAAAAGAAATTGGAGATATTATTGGGAAAAAGAGCGAAAACTGCAGATTATCTCAAAATTGAACAAGACATCATAGCTGCGGAGAGAGAACTCAACGAAGGAATTGTTAAAATAGTGGCAGAATCCAAATATAACGGGGATAAAAGTAAAGTAACGTTATCAGATACCGTACTCTGTGATGGGACTGATGATTTATATGATGAATACCGAAAAAAAATGGAAGTATTGCAAGAGTTAGCAAACAAAGAAGGTGTTTGTTATACAAAGATCCAGGAAGAAGCTCAAAAAGAATTTGAAGATTCGCTTTTCCATTCCTGATGGTATTCATCTTACGCACACGAACAAACAGAAATGAAAAGCTTCGTGCTGTTTAAAGCACGAAGCCTCTAATATTTTTGCATTCTAACCACCACACAACATATGAGACGCTTATAGTGTAGAAGTCCACTCAAAATCTATTATTCGCGTCTATGTTCATATCATTTATAAATCTTATTAATTTGCCTACAAAAGAAGTCATTTCGTCATCTTGCTCCATTGACAATGATGAAAACGAAGCTTCAGAAGGAGCTAAAATATCCGTTGGCCTAAGACAAAAAGCTTTATATGTGCGAATAGGCAGATATTGTTTTGTCTCTGGATAATGTGAATTCATTAAACCAGTAAGATCATCTTTAAAAAAAGAATATCTATTTTTAAATAATGGCATAAAGAAATCAACATCTTCAAATCTGATGTCATCATCTTGAAGGTGTGCCATTAAGTGAGCAAAGAATTCATTTACATACGATTGCTCCCTAGACACCTTTCCTTGCTGTAAGCAATTATACCATGCAAACCAGCAAGAGTACAAAAGAGCTTCAACCCTTGTTCCCGTATCTTGTCTGACAGCATAATTTGCAAGATACTTTTCTCTCCATTCTAACCCAAAATTAATCATTTCTGAAATTGGAACAATTGTAGTAGATGATTGGCGGGATGGAGAGTAAGACGTCGTTTGACGATTATTATTCGTTTGAATTGCCCCAGGCTTTGCCTCAGTCTTTTTTTTCTTAAATAAATCAAGTATTCCCATAATAAATTGTTTAAATAGTCAAATAAATAAAGTATACCTAAAAATTATCCCCCTTTTAGTCAATACTTACACTGCCACTGATGTAGCCATCAAAAGTAGAAGGTAAGTTTTCAGAAATATCTTGTATTCCCAAACCTATATAGATTAGTGCAATAGCGATAACAGTTAAGATAAACTTTAGATATAGATTATCTACTCCTTTAAAAAATAGAATAATAGCATTTATCCAATCTGCAATTTTATCTTTCATATTTCACATCATTTTTTTATCATTAAAAAAAACACTTCTTTTATCTCAAAATTGTCTAAAGATATTATGAAATACAAAGTATCACCTTCATATAGCCTAATTTTCTTCGTTTTAGATGTAATGTCATATTCATCCAAATTCTTTTTTATTAATTGATCTATTCGGATATGGGTATTCCCATAGGGCGTAAATACAACAGTACCCATTTCGTCCCTTTTACTTCCAGACCAGTAACACATTACTTTTCCTTCTTTGAAATAATAAATTGGATTATGGTCTTCTTCATCGTCACTTTTCATATCCACATATTCATTAGGCTCTCCTGCTACAGAAGCCAAATCATCATAGTACATATCAGGCTTAATACCCCTAAAGAAAGAATAATCGAAAAAAGTATCCATATCATCCACTACAATCTTTTCCTCTTTATCGCAGGATGAAAAGGAAAACACTGCAAATAACAATAATAACCTTACTACTTTTTTATTCATATTAATACTATTAGATACGGATAAAGCTGTTTTAAGGACTTAGCTCGCTAATCCCAGCTTATAATTTCATATGTAATTTATTGCAAAATTAGTCATTTTTCATAAGACATCAATGATTATTGCATTTTTTAACTGCATAATTGTTGAGATTTGCTTTGTTATAATTAAAGTTATCGAGAATTTACCTTTTCTTCTTCATTTTTGTATTTGTCAATTTGCTTAGCAATGTATCTTTGAGTTTGGAAGAAACTAGCCAATTCAGAACTAAGGTATTGATCTCTATTTTTTATATCTTTTGTGAAAAGAATGTTACGGCGGCAGTGTATTCCAATAGTGTTTTCCCCCTCATTAATACTATAAAGGGTTGTGATATTTGAATGGATGTTACTTTCATTCATTGCTTTCTTAATGCGAGCAAATCCATCAATATCATACAATTCACAATGTCCCCACCACAAATCCCAAATATTAATATAATAGCAATCATTTGCAGCATCAACTACAAATGTCTCTCCTTGATATGTGAAAACAATTCGATCATCCTGATCTGAATCCACTTCATAATCAATATTTAACATATTTAATGTCTCAAATACAAGATTTCTGGTATTAGGAGAAGACTCGTTTGATTCCACGTCTTTTTCGGAAACCAGAGTTGACCTCTGGCTCCCGTACTTATTTGTATTATAAGTATAAATAGCTATCAGAGCTATAAACAAGATGAACAGAATTATTACTACATCCATGTAATTAACAAGCTATTACGATTTCTTTTTGTACCATTTTGTTGATGTTGGAAGTGTGCCCAATATGCCACTTATGGCAGAGTGAGCATTTGTATGCCTGCATCTCTCTCTTATCCTCCGGATGCTCTACCTTCCACAATCTAATGGCTTCGATAGCAGCTTCTTCATTTGGATAAGCCATTTTCTTTTTAAAAACGACCTTTCCCGTCTGAGGATCGTACATTCTCTTCCAGTGGGTTGATTCACCTCTTGATACATTGCGAACGTTCTCCACCTGGCCGATGTTATAGAGTTGGAAAGAGGTAGCTCTATGCTCCCAGTATCTATTACTGTTTGATTGGTCACTATCAGAATAACTCTTATTCATGCGATGAAAAGCCTGGCACATCCTTTTTTCCACAATTCTGCGGACCTTTCGTGAGTCAAGAGCCGATTCTGTCTCAATATCAAAGTTTCTGAGCAACATGCCACCCTTGAATTTCAGTCTCTCCTCAAAGAGTTTCTGGGTTTGACCTTTGAATCTGAACTCCTGCCCTTCTTTCTTGACTCTTCTGCTACCGCGCTTAGCCATAAAACACACTGCGTCTACCTTAGGAGCTTCAAGACGTTCGAAAACTTCTTTAAGGAGAGCTGTCATTGCAGAGCAATCAAATGATGGGCAGAGAGCTTTGTCTCTAATCTGCCTTACCAGATTGCGGATTTTGTTTGTGTCCTCCTTTGTGCGAAGATACTCACCAAGTACTGAAAGACTATTTTCCATCTTCCAACTGTCTAACTTGCTGTAATGTTCGAGAGATGATTCCCAACTCTTCAAAACCTTCTTAACTTCTGTTCTCATATTCTTCTTGTTTTATTGTTTCATCTCTCTATGTTTTCAACCATTCTGTATAGGAACAAGAAGATATGATAATTTACATATTTTAACTTGTCGACATGTTCTTATAGATTTTATTGTTCATAAAGTCAAGTATCCATTTCTTTCGCTTCATAAAACTAGAACCAAGTATAATCTCAACATTTTTACTTTTTCCGATATTTAGCATTGCATTAGCTTCTTCCATTGGAATCTGAAATTCTTCTTCAAAATGAGTATCACCTATCTCCTCCGAAAAAAAGCAAACAACAGCTGAAGTGGATTTGATTTTGTAGCCTAACCCATATAATGTATCTATTTTATTAGTTAATGAGAAAGTGAAATTACCATTGGCCAATGCGGCCTGGCTCATAATATTAGGATCAGATCCCGTATCTATAAGACAAGGCTGTGGCCCATTTCCACCGTTAATCGTGATTGTAGGAATACCAGATTCGTCATATTCTATCCGCATAGAATCTTTTGGATCTACTTTGTACGTACATTTATAGAGAGCATTATGTTTGAAATCTATTATACATAGGTTATTCTTCAAGAAGTCCATTCCCAATATACCGATAACTATCTTGCCTTTCTCTTTAGGAAGAAGTTCCTTTTTTACTGCGTGAAAGTTCATTTTGTATGAATTCACACCGATTTTAAAGTCAACAATTGTACGATAACTATTATTCTCATTTGCTCCCAATGCAGAGAATGCGGTTGTTTCTCCACTATACAGGGCAAGGTTAATATCGATAATACTAATTGAAGATCCAGTGTCAATATAGAAATATCCTTTAAAACGTTTACCCTTCTTGGTTACACAAGCTTCAATCATTGATAATCCATCCTGAGTATCAATGATTGGAGCAATTTTAATATGTTTTATATTCATCAATAGAAATTCATCTTATCAAAGTCAGTATTTCCTGAGGCTTAACAATGATATGGTTGTAATTTGAGCTAATTAGTTGGGCTTTCTCCTTTGTTCCCCATAAACATGCGACACTCTCTATGCCGGCTGAATTTGAAGCCTGAATATCAATAACCCGATCGCCAAAGCTTACTACATTAGAAGCAGGAACACCCATCAGCTCCAATGCTTTCAGCATTTGTGCCGGATGTGGCTTGATGGGCTTTGCATCATGATAGCTGACAATGTATCCTGCAGGAATATTGTAATAGGCAACAAGCTTTTCAACATACGGCCTTGGGGAGGTGCTAACTATAGCTGTTTTGATGTTATTAGACCGAATAATATCCAGTACTTCTTTCATACCAGAATACATTGTGGTCTGAGGAATCAGCTGATATGCTTCTTGCCAATTACGATTGTGTCTTGATGCTTCCAATACGGAAGTATCTATCAGAGTCAGATCTAAGTCAAAAATAATACTTTTCATTTTAGAATAAAGAATTATTCGTTATTTGATGGTTTGATTTATTAACTGTTTCTTCTACAATAGAGAATGCTTTCTCCAGTGTCTCAGTTCCCAAGGCGATGGCCAGACCATCGTTTAGCATCTTATTATTACCTTGGACCTTGTCATGATTTGCATCTATTGCATGATTGTATTTAACGGCAAACAATGGTTTTCCTGAGTTAATTGTAGCATTTACCGCATGCATAGTACCTCCATGGATACCTGTTTGAACAACAATCGTAGCGTAGGAAAGGCCAGCCTGAAGTCTGTCCCGTGCAACAAACGCATATCTGCCACATTTTTGGCCGATATAATACTCGGATAGTAAGAGGCCTCCATTATTGACAATCTCTTTTGCCAATTCAAGATTTTCTTTTGGATAGATGTCATCCCACTTCAAACTGGTTGCTAGAAATGCAGTCGTAGTACCACCGGCATCTAATGCCCCCCGGTGGCCAGTAGTGTCACATCCAACAGCTAACCCCGATACGATGTTATATCCTTTCTTAGCTAATTCACTGGAAAAATACAAACCAGCTTTCACTCCATTAGGTGTTGGTTCCCTAGTACCTATTACAGCAACACCACTCTTCTTCAGAGCAGCCAGATTACCTCTATAATAGAGGACAACAGGTGGATCCTTTTTCCCCTCTTCATTTGTACAGTTTTTAAGGATATCTGGGAAATCATCCTCGAAATATGAAATAATACCGATTTTTTCTATTTCGCAATTCTCGATGATTCGCAGGGCGGTTCTGTTTGCCAGGATTAAATCCTCTTTGCTTACCTTCTCGAATTTCTTGCCTTTTAGTGTATGCCAATAATTACAAAGGCTTTCTATGTCTTTTAGATCCACAGAATTAGCAATATCGAAAATCGTTTTGCTTCCAACTCCTTTCAGTTGCTGCAAAGTGATGAGAAGTTCTGTATTTAATGCCATTTTTGTTTCTTATTAAGGCAACAGGTGACAAAAGTCACCGTTGCCGTGTTATCATTTCTGTTAGTCGATGTTCCAATAAGCATCTGGTTCGCCATCCAATACATCATCAATGAATTGATCGCTCAATCCCTCAACGTCCTGAGCCCAAGTGCCATTATAACAGTCATAGGTCTCACGCTCATAGTAGTCATCATAATCCGGCTCATCATAATCTGGCTCATCATAATCATCTACGTAATGAGAAGGATGATAGTCCGGGTTAATGGTCTTGGCCAAGAACAACCCTGTTACGTTTAAAGCGCCGAATGATTTTAACTTGTCGGCAGTCATATTGAACGTTGTACCTCTAGTAATAATGTCATCAATCAAAATGACCTTCTTACCCTTAACAAGTCCTCCCTGGAATCCAAAAGATGCGATAGGATTGTCTGATTTGCCATTCAAATGTCCCGCCTCTTTGTCATACAGATTGGTAATTGCAGACTTTTGTACAGAATAGCCCTGACTACTGATAGCTGATGATAGTTTTGCGAAGCGCTGGGCTGTTTTAGCCGACGATGAAGCAGGAATAAAGCAAATAACCCAACCGTCTTTGTTTCCACCTGTGATTTCTCCGATTTTCGTCAGAAAAGCATTCTTAACCTTATCCGTTAGGACTCCGTCCTTAAACGAATAGCACATGGCTCTGTCCTCTTCTTGCTGGGCAGTTGCCTCGTATCTAACTGGAAGATACTCTGAAATGTAATAATAACTCTGCATGTTCTAAAATCTTTTTATTTCGAATTGCATCTATTTATATCTAGGAAATAGAAAACGTAAACAATGAAATTGATTTTTATGCGCAATTATAGGCTCGGTCTGGATTGATCGTTTTTGCTACGAATAATCCGACGACATTAGCGGCACCGTTTTCTATCAGTTTATCTGCAGTACACACGAAAGTATTTCCTCGGGTTATAACATCATCTATTAAGATAATATTCTTTCCTCGAACATCATTACGATCAATATTGTAGTTTTCCGCAGGGTTTCTCTGCTTGCCATAAATATGTCCGGCTTCCGTGTCATGGTCTGAAGTAATAGTATCTATGCTGCATGCGCATCCTGTTTCATTCTCGATATATCTGCATAGGTCACTATATCTCCTGATGGTTTTTAGATGGCTGGATGCCGGTATAAAACACACGCGACAACTTCCGAAAGAGAAAGTCCTTTTAATAAGGAGAATCTTTTCCTTAATTTGTTGCTTGATAGCACTGGAGCAGTATCCGTCTTTGAAATTCCAGACGGCCTGACGTTCACTTCTCTGTTCTGGAGTTGCTGAATACCTTGTTGGTAAGTACTCCATGATATGTGTATAGTTATATGTTCCCATATCTTTATATGTTTTTAAGTTCTAAATAGTAAACACCATCTTCACTTAAGAAAGCCTTTACTGGATATTCTCCAGATGGAAGAACCATTCTAATGTCTTGTTCATCTTTATCTAGTTCTGATATATTACCTTCATAAAAACAAGGCAGAGAGAATCCAGCGAGCTTTAAAGCTTCACCGATTATGGCAGCATCCTTTCCTTTAATGTCGCCTCCAATCAAAGAACAGTTGTCTTTGATCTTAATGAGTGGCTTTGTGTTGACAAGCACCTCCATTGGGGTGTTTATGTCAAATGGGGCAGTTGTTGTAAATTTCAGCATCTTTTTTTTATTTTATATGTTCAAATATCATATTTGGTAAACGACCTTCCTGAATTTTGAATTCCGGTTGTCGTTTCTTTATTTATCCATGTTGGATCTTGCCAAAAGGTAAACAACTTGCTAAGTTTTCGCTGAAATTTGGGGTGTGAGAGTACTATTTTACGTCGTTTTTCATTGTTTTTATCCGTAAAAGCTACTAATTTGGTTTTTATTTCGTATATTTGCAGCAACTAAAAATTTGTTATATGGTTACAATAATAATATTGATAATATTACTTGTTTTATCTTTGATAATAGTTCCTTTCTCTCGACAGTTGGCAAAGGATAAAATCGAATTGGCCGACAATCCTATAGAAAGGAAGTTTGAAGTCCTCGCATCGATACTAAACGAGGCATTCTTTGAAGGTAAAGGCGAGATTAATACCTGGGATGATGATCCCAGACTTATGCGTATTTTCTCAGATTACAAGAAAAATATGATAATTGATTTTTACTATAGTACTGGAAATCTTTCTCTCACATTAAAATACAAATTTCTCCAAAAAGAACTGGAACATAAGGAGGTCTTTAATCATCTACGCAGCCTTACTGTATATAGACAGAAGGATATTGCTAATCAATTCATTGAGGTATGCCAAAAGAAAATTGTTCAACATCAGCAAAATGTTGGCTTTGATGATGTTAACGCGATGTCTGGAATCCAGAATTTTGTAGATACAGAGGATGATCCAACAAGTATTATTAGTTCAATGTACGAAGGCCTTACGACCGACCAGAAAAAATCTATCATAAATTTGATGTACATGATTGGAACCTCAGCCGGTGATGATGAATTAAGAG
>Ga0326513_10002257_pt1 | contig 14280 bp, 12 predicted proteins | sample 2_2465_0518_D_FD_203654 | JGI IMG/M metagenome (GOLD analysis project Ga0326513, IMG submission 203654) | Bovine rumen microbial communities from UC Davis, California, United States - 2_2465_0518 | ecosystem: Host-associated > Mammals > Digestive system > Stomach > Rumen | place: USA...
TATAGCTGTGAGTAGGCTCAGCCTTTACGAAGCTGAGAGTCTTGTGCTTGAGGTCGTCGGTGATTACAGCGAGGATATCGCGAAGCTCAAAGTAAAGCTTTTCAAGCTCGTTTGTTTTGCTGTAGAGGGTGATCGCGAGCATTTTCTTCTCGACGCAGAGGTTGTTTTCGTCCATGCCGGTTACAACTCTGCCAACCTCAAAGATACCGAAATCGGGAGCGTAGCCCACGTTTGTCTTGACCTGACAAAGCTGGGTGGGAATCATGGATTTACGGATCGTTTCGATGTTGGGGTTTGTAGCGTTGGCAAGCTTGATATTGTCCTCAACCTCGATTCCGAGATTCTTGAGCTCGTCGTAATATGCCCACACATAGGAATGGAGCTCGTGGAGGTTGTAGCGCTTTACGAGGATATCTTTGATTTTGTCCTCGTTGTCTTTAACAACGTCCATTCTCACAGGATAGAGCGGTGAACGGGTCGTGTGTACGGCAAAGTTGTCGTAGCCGTAGATTCTGGTGATTTCCTCGATGATGTCGGCGTTCATTGAGATATCCTTTGTTGCTCTCCATGAGGGAGCTGTTACGTCAAAGAACTCGCCGTCATACTCAGCTGTGAAACCGAGGCTTCTGAGTGTTTTGAGAATTGTGTCGTTCTCGATTTCAATGCCTGTGTAGCGGTCTACAAAGGCTTTGTCAAATTTAAGCTCTACCTTGTCGTAACGGAAAGCGTATTCATCGGTGAGCGCTGATACTACCTTTACGCCGCCGTCATACTTTTTGAGCAGATAGAGGAATCTTGCGATTGCGGTGTCGCACATCTCGGGGTCAAGGCTCTTTTCATAGCGCATTGAAGCGTCGGTGCGGTGCGCAAGTCTTACGGTCGATTTGCGGATTGAAGCCGCGTCAAAGGTTGCGGATTCAAGTGTGAGTGTTGTGGTGTCCTCGACGATTTCTGAGTCGAGTCCGCCCATGATGCCGGCAATTGCAACAGGTGTGTTGTCGTTGCAAATCATGAGCATGTTTTCGTCGATATTTCTTTCAACGCCGTCAAGGGTTTGGAACTTGAACGGCTTGTCAAAACGCTTGATTCTGATTTTTCCTACCTTGCGCGAATCGAACGCGTGCATGGGCTGTCCCATTTCAAGCATGAGGTAGTTTGTGAGGTCGGCAAGGAAATTGATTCCTCTCATGCCGCAGTAGTAAAGGCGGATTCGCATGTCTACGGGGCTTACGTTGCGTGTGATGTTTTCAACCTGCATGCAGGCGTAGCGCTGACAGAGCGGATCCTCGATTTTCATGTCAACCTTTTGGAGGTTGTCGTAAGCGGTTACGTCCTCAACGGGCAGCGGCTTTAGCTCTCTGCCTGAAAGCGCGGCGAATTCGCGCGCAATTCCGTAGTGTCCCCAGAGATCGGGGCGGTTGGTAAGAGATTTGTTGTCTACCTCGAATACGATATCGTCAACTGCATATACGCTCTTGATGTCGGTGCCGTTTGGGATGTCGTCGGTGATGTCCATGATGCCGGAGTTGTCGTCGCTGATTCCGATTTCTGCCTCGCTGCAGCACATTCCATAGCTCATGAAGCCCGCGAGAGGACGGGGAGCGATTTCGATTTCTCCGATTTTTGCGCCAACCTTTGCGAACGCGGTTTTCATGCCCACTCTTACGTTAGGCGCGCCGCATACAACGTCGGTAAGCTCAGGCTCGCCCGCGTCAACCTTTAAAAGGTGAAGCTTTTTTGATTCGGGATGGTTTTCTACCGACTTGATTTCGGCAACTACTACGCCGCTGAGGTCGGAGCCTTTATAGAAAATTTCGTTTTCAACCTCGGCGGTCGAGAGCGAGAACTGCTGGATAAGCTTTAGTTTGTCAAGACCTGTGAGATCAACAAAATCGGAAATCCAATTCATAGATAAAAACATTGTACTACCTCCTGTTACGCTTCGTCGTCAGTGAACTGCGAAAGTGATTTTAAGCTGCCGCTGTTGAGGTCGCGGATGTCCTTGACCTTGTACTTCATCATTGCAAGTCTGGTAAGACCGAGACCAAACGCGAAGCCTGTGTACTTGTCGGGGTCAATGCCGCCCTCGCGAAGTACGTTGGGGTGGATCATACCGCAGGGGCACAGCTCCAACCAGCCGCTGTGCTTACATGACGAGCAGCCTGAGCCGCCGCAGATCTCACAGTTGATGTCAAGCTCAAAACCGGGTTCTACGAACGGGAAAAAGCCTGGGCGGAGTCTTACCTTAACATCGCGCTGGAATACTTCCGAAAGCATAGTTTTCATGAAGAAAATAAGGTTTGAAATGCTGATGTCCTTGTCAACCATCATACCCTCCATCTGGAAGAAGGTGTTTTCGTGACTGGCGTCGGTTGCTTCGTTTCTGAAGCAGCGGCCCGGGAAGATCGCCTTGATGGGCACGCCGTCCTCAACCATCTTTTTGCCGTATTTTCTTAATATAGCGTTCTGTGCCGCAGAGGTCTGGCTTTTGAGAAGCTGTCCGTTTTCAAGATAGTAGGTGTCCTGCATGTCACGAGCGGGATGGTGCTTGGGGATATTTACCGACTCAAAGCACTCGTAGTCGGTTACAACCTCGGGGTAGTCCTCAACGGTGAAGCCCATTGATTTAAAGATCGTTTCGCACTGGCGCTGTACAAGAGTTATGGGGTGGTATGAGCCGCGGCTCAGGTTTGCGGGAGTTGTGATGTCAAACTGGGGCATTGCTGCGATTTCAAGCTCGATTTCCTTTTTCTTGAGCTCTTCAATGCGCTCGTCAATTCTCTGAGCGGCATATCCCTTGAGCTTGTTGACCTCCGCGCCAAAGGTCTTTTTTTCTTCGTTTGAAAGGCTTTTCATGTTTTTGAGCAGGGCTGTGATGCTGCCCTTTTTGCCTAAAAATTCAACCCTGATTTTGTCAAGGTCTGCAAGGCTGCCTGTTTTTGAAAGTCTTTCTTTGATTTCCTGCCTTAGAAGTTCAATTTTATTATCCATAAATACCTCCATTATTGTGTATGTTTAGTGTGAAGTGATTAGTGGTTAGAAGCCGTTTCAGATAAGATGCAAATAATCCAAACGTTGTTATTATTGCCCTCACAGCATAAATTAGATTTCGTATTCTCGCGAAACACCTGACATCATCAATCAAGCCGACATCAAGTACGCGACTTAAAAAATACGCGAGTTAAAAAATACGCGAGTTAAAAATACAAAATAAAAGTCCCTGTGCAAATCTGCACAGGGACGAAATTTCCGTGGTACCACCCTGATTTTTGCTTACGCAAACACTCATTGAACCTTTAACGGAGTAATCCGTCGCGCCCTACTGATGAATTTCAGGCGTGCCACTCGGAAGTGAACTTCACAAGATCCGCTTTGAGCGCGCTTTCAGCCGATGACGCGCCTCTCTTTTCAAAGCCGCAAAATTGCTACTCTCTTCGTCACAGTGTTTTCTAATTTAATATGATATCACGTTTGTTTTTGTTTTTCAAGTATTATTTTTGAACTTTTCAGGTTTTTATTTGCTCTTTTCGGTTACTGAGCCGATATCGATTATTGTTCCGCCGTCGCCCTGAACCTTTGGCAGCTCGCCGTTCCACTTTTCAATCTTCTTGTTTTGAATTACCTTATCGGTGAGTGAATCGTTGATCTTATTGTTCGCTTCCGCGTCGCCTTTTGCCTTGATTTTCTTTGCTTCCGCATCTGCCTCGGCGTTCTTGATTTTGGTCTGCTTTTCGGTTTCAGCCTTTAAAAGCTTCTGCTGTGCGACCTGCTTCTCCTCGATCGCGGTGATGAACGCTTCGGAAAAGTCAAAGTCGATGATGTTTACGTCGGTAACATACAGTCCGATATTGTTGAGCTTTTCGTTGAGTCCCTTTACAAGTCCGTCGGAAATGAGCGCACGGTTTGTTACGCTCTGCTCGGCTGTGTAGGTGGCTGTGATTGCCTTTAAGACTTCGTTTACCGCGGGTACTACAAGAACGTTTTCGTAGTCAGAACCGATGTTCTTGTAAATGCTGTAGCTCTTGGAGGTGTCAACACGATAGTTGATTGCAAGCACTGTTTTTACGCTCTGCAGGTCCTTTGAGAAGGCTTCCGTGTTTACCTCGAGCTTTTGGATTCGGTTGTCGATTTTTTCAACGCTCTGAACGAACGGGATTTTGGCGTGAACGCCTTCCTGCAAAACTCCCTCGTTTACCTTACCCATCGTTACTACAACGCCTGTGTGACCGGCGTCAACTACTACGAATGAGTTTAGACCGACGATAACCGCCACGATTACAATTACTATTGGGATAATGATTTTCTTGGGGTTAATCTTTTTAATTACATTGGTTTCCATAACTTACTCCTTATTTGTCAGTGAATTAAACAGCCTTTCGGCTTCCTTTTTGTACAGCCCCGATATGTATGCGTAGGTCATTATTGTCAGTACGCTTTCAAGCCTTTGCATTGCGTCTGACTGCGTGGGCTGATAGCCGCTGATCACGCGCTTTACTATGCCGGGAATCTGCGATGAGGTCGCGTTGCTTTCGCTCGCCTGAGCAGTCACAGTACAGAGATAATCGTACATCTGCTCTTCCGAGATTATGTCGTCGCTCGTGTCGTCAGCGTCGCCGTTGACGATTGTCATAAGCGCGCCGATTTGCTCGAGCTTCATACAGTCGCGAAGCGATGATATCAGCAGTATTCGCGCAAGCTGACGCTCACGGTATTTTTTTGCGACCGGACGCGATACAAAATGACGCTTGACCCAGTTTTGAATCGTGGAAGGCTCAAGCCCCGTCAGATTACATACCTGGCTGAGAGTTAGTCCGTCTGCGGCTTCAATGAGCGGACGGTACTTTTCAAACAGGCTGTTGCCGTCGAACGGGATTGAGGTTCCGGGCACCTTTTGCTGCATCGGACTCCCCCTTTCTTTTTAAAGTTTACTTGATTATATCACAGGTTCATTTGACTGTCAAGTACTTTCATTTGATTTTTTACTTTATTCACTGACCTTATTATATTTTCAACCGAGCTTTCGCCGTCGATCACGCTGACATAGCCCTGAATCGCCTTTGCCTTTGAATAGAGCACACGGGCGTGTCGGTAGACAAAAATACGGGCTTCCCTTTTTCCGTTCTTCGCCTCCTGGATAGTGTTCGCGCCTGCCGAGTTACCGTCGAGTGCGATCACTACCGACGGCCGACGCTTGAAGATTTCGTAGGCAAAGCTTTTGTAAAGTCCCATTCGCGTGGGCTCAATCGACACCCTTACGCCAACGCCGCTGCGCTTTAGCCTTGCGGCTTCGGAGGGGGTGATTCGGGTGGGAACGATCGCGAAGATTTCAAATTTTCCTGATGCAAGCTCAACAAGCTCACGCTCATAGAGAGTGAGGCGGCTGCCGATTACAAAACAGGTTTCGTCGGGATTCAGACGGCTCACAAGTGAGCGGAGCAGCGCGCAGAGCGGTTCTTTTTTCTTTGGGGTTCGGCTTGAACTGTTGAAGCTGCCGCCGAGCAGAATTACTGGCACCTTGTCGGTGGGGATTTCACGGATTTGGTCTTTCAGGCATACCGCGCTTTCAAGCTTTTGAGGGGCGATTATAATCTCTGGCTTTCCGTCCGAAATGCTGTTTATTCTGTTGTTTATGGAGCTTTCAACGCTTTCGGCTCCGATAAGCTTTTCAAATGCCGAGTATTTTTCGGCAAAGGCTTTCATGCTGCTTTCAAACACCTTGTCCTCGGATTTGCGCATAGACATCATATCGTCGTAGGAGAGGTCGAGCAGGCGCTCGAGCGCAAGCTGTTCATCGATTGAGTCGGTGCCGTAGATTGCGCCGCCGTCGGTGCCCTGTACGCAGCTTACGCCGCCTCTGAGGTACTGCTTTAACGGATGGTTTTCAAGGGCGGTGAGGTTGTTGAGGCGGACGTTTGAGGTGAGTTGGAATTCGAGCACCACGCCGCTTTCGCGCAAATCTTTTATAAGCTGACGTCCGCTTGCGGTGCTGAGATTGGCGGTGTAAAGTCCGTGACCGATGCGCAGCTTCGGCATTTTCTGACCTTCTTCAAGCGCGTCCTTTACGCAGGCAAGGCTGTTTGCGACATTGTCGCGCAGTCCGTCGTTCTCGCCGGCGTGTATCCTGATTACAAAGTCGCTGTGCTTTGCCGCAATCTTCACCAGCTCCTCAAGCACTCGGCGCAGGTCTCGGATATCGTTTATTTCCTCGCCTATTATATCGCTGCCGGCAACGTAAGGATCGTCGGCAACAGCGGCGATTACGTCAATCTGCTTTTGGATGTCCTCATATACTGCCGCGTTGTCGCGGATGATCGTCAGAGGAATTCGGCGGATTGCCGCGAGGAATCGGATAGTTACTCCCGTTTCCCGGGTAACTGCAGGCATTATTTCATGCACCTGATCAAGCATTTTTGCCGCACCCTCGGGCTTTACAAGGGTTGTGTCGGATATTTCAAGGTAACGCACTCCGCGTTTTTTACTGCTTCGGGCAATCCACAGCAGCTTGTTTTGGAACAGGCTGAGATTTGAGTATTCCTCGCTTTTGCTGTCCGATATCATCTGACCGACCGCCGAAGAAATATCGCTGTCGGAAATGTCGGGGTAATTATCGATTGAAATGCGGCTGTCGCTCGGCTTGCCCTTTGCGAATACATAGCGGTAAATATAGACCTTTTCAAGGTTCGTAAACACCGCCTGACCGTCCTTTAAAATAGTTAGCGAGGCGCGGATTTTAGGAAGATTATATGGAGCGTTTTCAAGGTTGTTCAGTATTAAATCCGCGAAATTTATAAAGGTGTTGTCGTCGATTTTCCGCGTGAGATATTTTCCGCTCAAACCGCAATTTTGGTATTTAACGGCTGTTTGTTTCCGCTGCGCTTCAAGCATTTCAAGCTGAGTGTCGGTACAGCGGAGCTTAAGCTTTTTTATGTAATAAAGCGGATAGCGGATTTGGTGGAATATTCCGAGCGACATCAGCAAATCCGCGTCGAGGTTTGCGTTCATGTGGGTGTGTAGGTCGGTGCGGAATTTGTATTCGCGGCGGATGTAGGTTTTTACAAGGGTTTTCTTTACGTCGAGCGTGTAGTCCTTTGTCTGGCTCATGAGCGTTTTTGATATTGCAGGGATGTACGCCTTGCGCTCGATTGTTCCGTCGGGGTAGATATTCGCTACCTTTGTATCGGCAAGGCGAAAAACGTAGACCTCGCGGTTTCGCTCGTCAACATAACACGGCACCTCTCCTTTGATCACCTTTAAGCCGTCGTCCCCTGTGCTGAGGGTAAGCGCGCAGAGGCGAGCGAGGTTGATTATCAGATTCCCCTTGGCATGGTTCGGCGTGCGCAGAAGATAGCTTAAATTGCCGTCATTCATGCTCAGCTCGACTATAATATCCTTTTCCTTGTCAAGATAAAACTTTCCGAAGTACATAACTTCCCCTCCGACGCGTTCATTTTATTTCATTATAACACCGACAGCGGCATTTTTCTACAAAAAACAGTCAGTTTAAAAATAAATATTATTGAACATCGGCTTACAAAATGATATACTAATTAATATTGAAAATAGTATAAAATCGGTGATTAAATGAACATTAAACCTGTTGCAAAAATATATAACGACTTCCCCACCAAATTCGGACTTCCCAGACAGAGCGGAATGGCGGAAAACCTGATTTCGCGTGTTGTTATGGAAGCGGAATACAAAAATTTTGACGCGTTCAGAGGGATTGAGGAGTTTGAATATCTGTGGCTTATCTGGGGCTTTGAACCGATGGGCAACCGCGCATGGTCTCCCACAGTACGTCCGCCAAAGCTCGGCGGAAACATCCGAAAGGGAGTATTTGCCACCCGTTCGCCAAACCGTCCGAATCCGATTGGTCTGACGCGCGTTAAGCTGATTGAGGTTGAAAAAAGTGAAAAGGACGGCCCTGTGCTGATTGTTTCGGGAGCGGATTTGATGAACGGCACTGAGATTTTTGACATCAAACCCTACCTCCCCTTTGCGGACAGCGCACCCGACGCAAAAGTCGGAGAATACGGCACCGAATACACAACCAAACTCAAAGTTGTAATTCCGCAAAGCGTTGCCGCGCTGTTCAGCGAAGCACAGCTTAGAACGCTGAGGGAGGTTTTATCGTTTGACCCGCGTCCCGGATATCAGGACGACCCCGAGCGGATTTACGGCTTTGGATACGGAAAATACGACGTGAGGTTCACGGTTGACGGACAAAAACTAAATGTCATTGACGCGGTTGAAACAGAATAATACGGTTAATTTTGTTGACAAATAAATAATATAGGGTATACTTAAAATAGGATATATTTATTGTACATTTTTCGCGGAGGTTTTTATGCTTATTAATTCCGAAACCATATTCTCCATGACGCAGGCAAATCAGAATTTTTCGCAGGTAGCCCGAACCGTAGACAGCAAAGGCGAGGCTGTTATTTTTAAGAACAACAAGCCAAAATACATTGTACTTGACGTTGACGACAATGATTTGCTGATTGATCTTAGCGAGGATGAAAAAATAGAAATCGTTGCCAAACGTATTCTCAATAAATATTTAGGCGCGTTCAAGGAGCTGGCAAAATGATTAAATTCAGCGTTGAAAAGGTAAAGCTCCTCCATCAGCTCATGGCGCAGGCTACGGGCGGAAGCGTTGGCGTCAGGGACGAGGGCTTGCTTGACTCCGCATCGGAAAGCGCGTTCGCGACATTCGGCGGCGAAGAGCTGTACCCTTCAAAGGAAGAAAAGGCGGCAATAATATGCTTTTCGCTCGTTTCAAATCACGCTTTTGTGGACGGCAACAAGCGCATTGGCGTATATGTTATGCTGAGCTTTTTGGAGCTCAACGGAATACGGATTGAAGCGTCCGACGCTGATGTAATCCGCCTTGGGTTATCAGTTGCGGACGGAAGCATGAAGTATGAGGAAATACTTGAGTGGATAAAGAACCACAGAATATAAAAATCGGAGGTAATATTATGTTGGAAATCGGAACACAGGCGCCTGAGTTTACTCTGCCCGACCAGAACGGTGAGCTGAAATCGCTTTCGGATTTCAGAGGACAAAAGGTTATTTTATATTTTTATCCGAAGGACATGACCGCGGGCTGCGCAAAGCAGGCGTGCGCGTTCGGAGAGCTATATCCGCAGTTTCGCGAAAAGGGCGCGGCAGTTATCGGTATCAGCAAAGACAGCGTGGCTTCTCACAAGCGTTTTGAGGAAAAATACGGTCTGCCCTTTACCCTGCTTTCCGATACCGAAAAAAGCGTGATCCAGGCTTACGACGTTTGGAAAGAAAAGAAGCTATACGGCAAGATTAACATGGGCGTGGTTCGCACAACATATTTGATTGACGAAAACGGCGTGATTATAAAGGCGTTCGGCAAGGTCAAGGCGGCGGATAATCCTGCGCAAATGCTCGGGGAGCTTGAATAAGAAAGAGGACTATTATGATTTATACACCTTTAACAAAGAAAGCTCTGGCGATATCCTTTAACGCCCATAAAAATCAGACGGACAAAAGCGGCGCGCCGTATGTTTATCATCCGTTTCATGTTGCGGAGCAGATGGACGACGAATACTCAACCTGCGTAGCGCTGCTTCACGACACAGTTGAGGACACGGATATTACTTTGGACTATCTTAAATCAGAGGGTTTTCCCGACGAGGTCATTGACGCGCTCGCATTGATGACGCATGACGATGACGTTCCGTATATGGACTACATTGAACAGCTCAGGGGCAATCCGCTTGCGTGCAAGGTCAAGATTGCGGATTTAACTCACAACAGCGATTTAAGCCGTCTTGATGTTGTGACCGAAGCGGATATTGCAAGGGTTGAGAAGTATCAAAAGGCAATGGGACTTTTGAGCGTTAACAGATTCAATAATAACTACAAAACCGTCAAGGCATGGAAAACTCCGTGCTGCAACGCGTATGTGCCCGAGGAATGCAGCTTTTGCATATTATGCGGCAAGGAGTTCTCGGACGCGGAGCCTGCCGAGATTCAGATAGATTTGGAGCAGACTATTACTTTCTGCAGCAAATGCGGCAGAGCGATTCCGTTTGAATACCGTTACTGCGGATACTGCGGAACAAAAAGCAGATATTGGAAGGATTTAGACGACTGAGCCAATATAAAACAATATAACAAAAGGGGTTGGCTCCTTTACTCATTCAGAGTTTTGAGCCAACCCCCTTTTTATTTTATTTCATCAACGCTTTTAGGAGCTCATCAACTACCGAATTGATTTCGGTAGGCTGCTCGAGTGTGTTGCTGTCTACAAATAGAGTGAATTTCTTTTCCTCGTTGATATAATCAAACGCGGAGTAAATTCCTATGCTTCCGTAGTGACCTACGCCGCCGCTGATATCAAGGAACATTCCGTAGCCGTAGTGGGTTTCGGGAGAATAGTCGGTTGTCATAGCCTTGTAGCTGTCCTTAGAGATTGCCTTGCCGCTGCTAAGCGCGTTGATCCAAACGGTCATGTCGTGAGCGTTCGAAATGATATCGCCGCAGCCGTTTGTTAGTCCGGGCTGAGTGTCAACCTTTTTATAATCCAGTCCCTTTGCCCAGTCAGGATTTGAGGGAAGCTCTCCGATTGTGCCTGTGTGATTCATATTGAGCGGAGTGAAAAAGCTCTTGCGCAGGAAATCAACATATTTCTCACCTGATACCTGCTCTACGATATTGCTGAGCAGGAAATAATTGACGTTTTCGTATGCAAATATTGTATCGGGATCGTGGTCAAGCTCCTGACTGAACACCCACTTTTTGATTGCGTCAACGTTTTCTTTTTCGGTCTTGTCGTTTGATACAAGGTTTTCGTTGCCTTCCTCGGTCATCTCGGGAATTCCCGAACGCATTGACAATAGATTTTTGATGGTGATTTTTTTGCCGTTCTTGTACTCTGAAAAGTATTTGTCAAGAGTGTCGTCTACGCTGAGCTTGCCCTGCTCCTGCAAAAGCAGCACAGCCGCCGCGCAGAACTGCTTTGAAACCGAGCCGACGGGCATTGGTGATTCAAGAGTGATTTCGTCGCCGTTTTCAAGCTTGCCCTTGGCGTACGAGGCAACCTGAGTTCCGTCCTTAACCGCGTACACAACGCCCTCAAACTCATAATCCTCCGCCATTTTATCGAGCGCCGCCTGGATTTCCGGGTCATTTGTAGGCGCTTCGGTTGGCGCTTCGGTTTTCTGCTCTGTTGCGGCTTCGATTTTGGATTCAGCTTTTGAACTGCTGTTTCCGCCCGAGCAGGATGCCGCGGAGCAAACTAATAATGCTGATAAGATTAACGCGATAATTTTTTTCATGATAATAATCCTCCGTTTTTTTCTAAATTATTATTTGAATCTCTGAAATTTTGACGCCGTGCAGAAGTGCGAATCTATACTGACGCCGAGCTGTTTTTGAGTGCAGCCTTTTGGAGTTCCGCATTAATCTGCACTTACGGCACTATAGAACTCCAGCATTGTATCTGTGGTATATGAGGTTGCGTCCTTCTCTAAATTATCAACCGACGTAAGCTTAAATGTAATATTGTAGCTTTCCTTTGTGTCGAGCTTTTCAAACGTTGATTTATAGTTCATTCTGTCATACACAACGCATTTGTACCATTTATTGCCGAACTTAAAACGTCCGGTGTAGTCTTTTTTATCATAATAAGATTTTGTTATCTCGGAAAGCGTAGTATCAACCGTGCAGTTATTAAATACAAATGTATCCGTTCCAAACTCTTTTTCAACGTTTTCCTCTGTCTTTGAATTTAATGACTTAAAGAGCTTTTCCGCTTTTTCCGAAGTATCGATTATTCCCTTTTTATTTTCTATCTTCATTTCTTGCTTTTCTTTGAAGATATTATTTCCAATACCAAATATAGTGGGAATCAACAGTACTAAGGCAATAATAATATTGGCGGCTGTTGAGAAATCATCCCTCTTTACAACGGCAAATACACTGAAACCGGCAATGGCAACGCACCGCCATACCGAGGGCTCGGAAAGTAAATTTTTGCCCTGCGAAATCGTCATAGGAATAATGACGGCGGTCGCACAGACAAATGATATTGCAAAAAACCAAAAGATAACTTTACATATGGAATCTATGGTATCGTTATAATACGGAGCTTTTGTCTGAGTTTCGGTCGGGGTGGCTTTCTGTTCTTTCTTTTCGTAAACTGTTTCAGACTCTTTCTTTTGGTATACTTCCTGCTTTGCGCTGTCTTTTTTTACAACGTTCGACATAACAAAGCCGTAACTGCCGCCACTTGTTTTTACGTTGCTTTCATGAACTGCGGAGTCAGCCGGAACGGTTGCCTCGGTGCTGTTCTGACTGTAATTTTGGCGCGCGTTCAGAGCTCTTAAATCGCGGAGCATTTCATTTGCGGACTGATAGCGGTCGGCAGGATTCGGCATGCAGGCTTTGAGGACTATCCGCTTTAGCGCCGCGCTTCCGTGAAGCGGCTCGGGAATTTTTTGTCCCTTTAAACGCCTGAGTATCGCGTTGTCCATATCCTGCGCCGAGGGCACCGAGGAAGTTATCGGAACAAAAGGCAGATGTCTTTCGTTTAACATCCAATAGAGTACCAGACCGAGTGAATATACGTCAACGTTGGGGCCGTACGGCAGACCGTTGAACACCTCGGGAGCCATATAACTTATTGTGCCTGTTTTTGTGGCAGCGGTGGCGTGGTCCATCTCGCGAGCTATTCCAAAGTCTCCGAGCTTGTATTCGCCGTACTTGTTAATAAACAGGTTCTGCGGCTTGATGTCGCGGTGAACTATATTTCTGCGTTCACAGGTCACGAGCGCGCTGCAAATATCCTTTGCGAGTTTAATTGCCGTCTTTTCGGGTTCAAAGCCGTTTTGCAGACTTGCAATCAGCGGAGTGAGCAGCTCCATTTTAATATAAATTGTGTAGCCCGGCTCTCCTGCGTTTTCTTCCCACTCAATATCGTCGCAGTTGACGATATTTGTGTTCATGACCTCTCTCATGCGTGAGTATTCCTTTGACAAGCTGTCTAAATCAGATTTAAGACGCTGCTTTATGCTCACGTCATTGTATCCGTTGGCTCTAAGTTCATATATAAAATTTCTGTCGGACGGAATATGCATTACCTTCAGCGCGGCTCTTTCAATATTTCCAAAACGGTTGCGCTCAATTTTATATACCGTTCCAAAGCCGCCGTAGCCTAACACATCAACAACATACCAGTCCTTAAACAGGTGGTCGATTTTTATTTGGCTCATTCTTTCACTTCTTTCAACCGATGAGATAATATACTGTTATTTTACAACCTGCGGTTCGATTCGTCAATAATATTATCACTTGACCGACGGATTATTTCGTTGTATGATGAAAAAAGACTAATCAGGACGGGTGAAGAAAATGATTTATATAGGCAACCATGTTTCGGTTTCAAAGGGATATCTTGCAATGGGCAGGCACGAAACCTCGCTCGGCGGCAACACCTTCGCGTTTTTTCCGCGCAATCCGAGAGGCGGAAAATCAAAGGCGGTCAAGGATGAGGATATTGCCGCGCTCGTTGAGTACCTTAGTGACAATGATTTCGGAAAGCTTGTTGTTCACGGAGCGTATACGATGAACATCTGCGCCGCAAAAGAGGATGTGCGGGCTAACTCGCGCGAGATGCTGCGCGACGATTTGCTGCGGCTCCAAAAGCTGCCGAATAACTTCTACAACTTCCACCCCGGGTGTCATGTTGGTCAGGGTACGGAAACAGCGACCGATCAGATTGCCGAGACGCTTGCCGACGTAATACTCGAGGTTGAAAGTGAAAGTAAAATGCCGCTGCAAAACAGGATACTGCTTGAAACCATGGCGGGTAAAGGCAGCGAGGTCGGAGGCAGCTTTGAGGAAATAAAGGAGATTATTGAGAGAACCGTAAAAATCGGCGGCGAGGCTTTGCGCGGAAAGCTCGGGGTTTGCCTTGACACCTGCCATGTATGGGACGGCGGTTACGATATCAAAAACGGACTTAACGATGTTCTCAAAAAGTTCGACTCGGTAATCGGGCTTGACAACCTGTGCGCCGTTCATCTCAACGACAGCAAGAACGAATGCGGCTCTCACAAGGACAGGCACGAGAAACTGGGCTTGGGATGTATCGGAGCGGAGGCTTTGAAGGCGGTTGTATGTCATCCGCTGCTGCAGAACCGTCCGTTTATCCTTGAAACGCCAAACGACGACGCGGGCTACAAGGCAGAGATTGAGACGGTCATTTCATGGATGAACGCCTGAAAATTTCATTAGGAA
>Ga0326513_10002259_pt1 | contig 14275 bp, 16 predicted proteins | sample 2_2465_0518_D_FD_203654 | JGI IMG/M metagenome (GOLD analysis project Ga0326513, IMG submission 203654) | Bovine rumen microbial communities from UC Davis, California, United States - 2_2465_0518 | ecosystem: Host-associated > Mammals > Digestive system > Stomach > Rumen | place: USA...
CTTTACTCTTCCGTCCAATAATTAAAACCTCTATATGGATAATAGTAGTCTATTGTGCAAGGTTTTATAATATTATTTACCATCTCTTCTGGAATTGAATAAGATATGTAAGAAATATTACATTTCATTCCGCGGGTTTGTGGATTTACTTGAATAACTCGCCATCTGTCTCCATTATCTAGTGCTACGAACATTTCTCTTCGCATTTCTTGGATAGGGTGAGTATATTTTATAGATGGGTTAATTCCTTGCTCTTTATATTTATCAAGCATACCTCTTAAAATATCTTTAGCTTGATTATAGTTTCTCCAGTACCATATTATTCCATCCATGATGCTTCCTCCATACAAAAGAGAAATTGGGTCGGAATTTCACCGACCCTATTCTCAAGAAACAAAGTAATTATATGCTTCAATAGCTAGCTATTGGCGCAATTTATGCGTGCTTGCGCCACAGCGTTCATAAGATTTGGCAAACATAAGGGCAGCGTCCTTAATATCTTTCATAAGAACAAAGTCCTCATAATCATACCCTTTCTTATACATATAACCATATGTGTTTAGTTCATATTCAATAGTTGATTCAAGGAACTCGCATTGAGCTTCTAAGTCCTTGCCCCAAATTTCTGGGTATCCTTTACTCCATTGACATAGCCCATAGTAAGACGAGCCATATAGCCACCATTGAAGGTTTAGTGTATGTCCACCGACTTCAACCATCATGCTACCTAATATGCCGGCAATCACTTCATCATTGTATCCTTTGTCTGCTAAATACTTCCATACATAGGTAGCTACGGGATACTCTTCTTCTTTTGTTTGCCATCGACTCTCCAAGTCTTCATAAAGAGCTTGATAAATTCTTCTTGCTGCATTTGCAGCATGGTATTCATCTTGGGCAATTTGAATAACTGCATGATCTTCGTCGTAATTGAGAGTTCTTGCTGCATCAGCCATTTTATGAGCAGCTTCCATCCTCTCGATCTGCTCGTCAATTCGCTCTTGAATTAAATCCATATCTCTATATGAAAACTTTTCATCTTCATAAGAAACATAGAAGGATTTAGCAAGAGCGGAAGTCTAGGTGCATGCAGTCAAAACCATGGCTAAGCATAGAATTAAAGTAACGATACGTTTCATTTTGGGTGCCTCCTTAAAGTCAGAGGTCGCGCTTAAAAGTAATAGTTCATTCGATCAACGACTTCATAATCCTCGATAATAATCTGCGGGGTAACGGAGTTATAATATCTATTTACCTCACATTTACCCACTATGTTAATAACAACGCAACCTGTTTCTTCTGCGAGGAGAGATTCATATTCTTCCTCACTCGCTCTAAATTTAATACAAGCTACTCCATTAGGCAGCTCAATCTTAAGAGTTGGGCGCTTATCTCTCGACATAAGCGTAACCATATTTCTTGTAACATGGACGCCTTCGACTACGACCAATGCTTCGTTAATATTTTGTCCCCATAGTGTTTTCATGCTACCGATATCTAGAATATCTTGAGGATTCAAGGTAGAAGATTGGTAGATAAAGTCAACTTTATAACTAGGAGAAAACTCAACGTTTTTAAGTTTCTCGTCAGAATATTTGATAAATTCCTCCATTTTACTCTCGTCAATGGAGAAACCAAAAGCATTGGGGTGTCCTTGTGCGTCAATGATTAGGCCGGAATCTCTACAAAGCTGGCGGAAGTCGGTTAGCTTAGAACGCTCATATCCTCGAGCTGAGCCAGCCCACATTTTACCGCCTTCATAATCAGTAAGGGATAACATAAGAACGGGGCGCTGATATTTCGCCATAAACTTATTGGCAATCAGACCACGAATTTCGGGGGTGATACCTAGAGATTGATCAAGCCTAAAAATCAAGATTTTATGCTCTAATAGACCATCGTCCGCAATCATATTTTCTAAAGCGTCAACTGCGGTCTCTTGCGCGCGCGTTTGACGATTCTTTACATTTGTACAAGTGCGGACAGCTTGTTCAACGATAGTTTCTGTTTGACCTGAACAACCACGCTTGGTAGATGGTACAAGATTATATGCTTCCCATTCAAGCATACTTTTGAATAAAAGTTGCTTTTCTTGTTGACTACCCACGCGGGTTATTGCATTAATAAGAGGAACAATATAGAACGCTACGCCGATTGGAGTGAGTGAATCTCCAATTGAATAAGCATTATGTTCAGCCATGCCTTTAATAAATGGATTGCGAAGATGATTAATACCTTGGCTAATAATGTATTTCGTTTCATAAGAACGAATATCCATCATATCACCAACATTACCTAGCATAGCCAAATCTACTAGCTTTCCTGCATGTTCAGTCCCCATTAGTTCATCAAAACGTTGACAAACCTTATATACGATACCAACACCACTTAGCGCTTTATTAGGATAATCGCACAACTGGTTATTAACAACACAAGCATATTCAGAAACTTTATCAGCTTGGTGGTGGTCAAGAACCACTACGTCTATGCCCTGTTCAGCCAGTTGCTTATGAGTATCATACTCGTTACTTGAAGAGTCTGGCGCAACGACTAGAGTTGTACCAACGGGGATGCTACTTACATCAATACCATGCGTCTTATCATCATGGAAGGCATAAGAAAACTTAGATATTGCGGTTGGGAAAGCGAGATGAATGTAGTTCAATAAACAAGCTGCGCTAGTATATCCATCACAATCCGAATCGACCTAAACATAAATCTTTGCGTTATCGTCCATTATATGTTTTGCTAAAAGTTGAACAGCCCTATCAATATTATTGAGAAGTTGCGGAGATAAATTATCCTCTTTAGTCAGATTTAGATAATGAGGAATATCCTCCAGTTTAAAACCGCGGTTTACTAATACCTATTCGATTGGGGAAATTGCCGTATCTACGGGGTTGATAAGTGTATAATCCATGTTTAATCATTCCTTTATTTTTTATTAAACTAGGACATACTTACTCCTCCTTTCGGAGATTACTTTTTGAAGCATTCGAATCACTGGTGGTAAATTCATTGATGTCCTCCTTATAGTTTACTTCACTATGAAAGGTGTCTTCTATTTCACCTGTGTCTATATCTATTAATACCACAGTATTTTCATCTTTAACCTTTAGCTTCTTCATATCTCCATAATTCTCTCCCTTAACAGCTTCTCAAATTTTTCTTTCCCCTCATCGGTTGGTGCAGCTTTATAACTCGTTATCATGTTGCGGTCAAATACCATAGAAATCTTTACCGTACTATTATATTTTTTATATAAATGAGTTAGCTTACTCGTAAGTCGTTTAAATTCATCGTCGCCGATAGCTTGGAACTGACGGTCTAGGCATATGATGATTTCCCTTGCTCCAGCTTCTTTTAAGAGATGCATGTGGTAACTACTAATCGAGCTGCCGCACACAGCAACAGAGATATCGTTCTCTGGACCATAGAAGCTTGCATACTGCATACATGCTTTTTCACTTTCAAAAACAAGAGCAACATGAAGCTTTTCTATTTGCGGCCGCGCTAGGTTGAGGTTGTATAAGTTCATGCTCAATGGGTGATTATAGAGAGTCTTATTGACATATAAAGGTCGATATTTACCATAACGATCTGCGGTATCTGCTGCAAGATATCTCCCCCTAATGCCTACCAATCTGCCATCTACATCAAAATGTGGAATTGTAATCTGTTCGCCGCCAGCATAGTATCCAATAGAATGTTCCGATGCGATTTCTGGTTTAATACCTTCGTCTTCCCACGATCCGATTCTCGGGTAGGTGAACCGAGTAAGAATTATAGGATCGTATTCCGGCAATACTACCTTGTTTGGTAGTTTCACCTCATCAAGCTTGTGGCGACTAAAGACCTGCCAGTCCGCAAGTTCTGCTCCTTTATCCTCTTGTTGTTCCCCTTCGAAGCCAAAGTAGCTGGCAACGAAACACATAGCATCATAGAGTTCCCATTCAATGCCTTTTTGATTTTTTTGAACTTTAATTGCAAGATCAAAAATATCAAATGATGGGTCAACACAACCAGTAAAACAATGAAACAATCTTGTGTTACTGTAGTAATAAAGCTTGCGGGAGCCTTCACCTAATGCATTATGACAAATTGTTTTAGCTATTAAACCGTTGTCGCTATATTCTGGCTCTCCTCCCCAGAGCTCGAGCAAATCGTATATTTGCTCGAGCTCTAGAGCCTCTTTCAGCTTATCTTTGTCATAATAGCGGCTCATAGGTTAATTGTAGAAAGAGATATGCTTAACAGTACCTTTTGTCCCGAACTGTTCATTAACGATCGCCGTAACGAACTCATAAGGATTCATCTTCTTCTCTTCCTCTGTACGGGTCTTGAGAAGTTCGTCAAACATCTTCTTGGTCATCTGATACTCTAGTCCTACTACTTTACTCATAATTATTCTCCTTTATTATCCCATGGTGCAGGGTCATCCTCCACCATAATTTTGATATTTTCAATTGAAACTAGCTGATGCCGCCAATCCGTCATAAACATTGGCTCAATTCTACAAGTACCAAGGTTAGCTTTTGCCCACAAATAAACTCCTCTATATCGACCACGCCTATTCTTATAAATTGAAATTTTGATTGTTGGCGGGACAAATTCGGGGTGGAGCTGCATGATAGGTTCAATCTTCTTTAAATCATCATCTGATACACTCAAAAGGATAGAGCCATAGTCAATTCTATCTGCGATGCTTTTAGCTCCACGAAGAAGATTTTGGTCGGGAGTTTCACTGTCCTGATAATCTGCATTTAGCTGAGTGGCTGACATAATAAATACGCCATATTGATTTGCAATATCTTTTAAGTGTGTGGATAGCATAAACAGAACATTATCTTCTCTCAACCGAACGCCACCACTTCGACGGCTCACTTCTTCGAGAATTTTCATTGAAGTATGCAAATAATCGAACAAAATGTACTTCACATTATGTTCGCGGATATGCTTTTTAATTTTACTCTCAACATCTTTAATTGAGAAATCTGGAAGCTGCTCAACCCATAAGCAACTGTTCTTGATAATTTCCTTTGCTTTGAGAATACGCTCCCATTCGCCCTCTTCATATGTGTTGTTAAGAATATGCTCTTCATCAACATTAGAAAGGAAAGCAAGCGACATAGTTTGAAACTCTCCAATATCTTGCTCCGTGACAATAAACAGAGTAGGATTGGAAGGGCCATTCTTCACCCACATACCAAATTCTTCATTCCAAATTTCTGTCGCAGCAAAATTCCAGGCATCTGCTACCATGGAACGGGTTTTGCCATAGCCGGTCGGCGCAGACCGCAAGTAAAACTTTCTAAGTCTAGCGCCTCTTGTTATTGTATTAATTAGAGAACCATAAAGAGGAATACCTACTTCTGGGTGTTTCTGCAAGTCATTTAGTAATTCGTCAATACCATCGCCAGCTTGAATACCTTCATCAATTTCATCATCAACAAACTTACTCTTGATTTCTTCAATCTTGGCGTCAACTTTATTAGAGATATCGACCAGTGACGTAGCATCCAACCAATCCTCTTGCTCTTGGCGCTTTTTTGTATCAACGACATTCCTGGCATCATATAACCAAGACACGTCAATGCCATATGCATCGTACATACGAAGAAGCGTAAACTTCTTCATACGATTATAGTAGTAATTAAATGTATTCTCTTTCGCATTATGGCTCGCTTCAGCGAGATATTCAAGTCCCTTATTTACCTTGAAAATAGCTTCGTATTTAGGTCTATTTGCCAGATAGTCAATAATTGCGTCAACCGTGACTTCACTCTCGGTCATATGAATGTTATAGATAGAGCCTACGATAATCTTGTGGAACTCTTCGGGAAAGTCCTCTTCAATAATAGTGTACTTGTCTGTTTCGTCCAGAAGGCTTGGATTATTGAATAAACTGCCGATAACTTGCGTTATTGCGGCGGGATCGTTATAGACGCTCATATTTCCCGCTCCTCCTCTTCTAAGAAACTAAACAGGTTACGAGCGATCTTCATCGGTTTCCTTTCGGGGATTGGTATATGAATCTCCCTAGTTGGTATTTCGAATTTAGCAACCTGTATCTCTTGATTTCTTTGTTGAGCTTCCCATATAGATTTCCAATACACGAGAGCTTGTTCATAGGTATAAGGCACTATGCCAATACCATTATTGGCTTTTTCAATACTATTACCTTTGACGTCAAACCAATATAATAAAGTCATTCGTATTCCTTTATATGAATAACCCTTTTCTATATAGTCTTTTATTTGTCTATTAATTTTTACGGTTAATGTTGGAATATCAAATAATTTCTTTATATATTCAATTAAAAGTTCATGTTCCTTTTCTTCTTCTGTTTTTTCTTTTTCCTGTGCCTCATAGCATGCTTGATGATAGTACCTATTCTTAATTTTTACGAAAGGCTCGTCCTCGCGGTAAAACTGCTCCTGGCATATAGGACATTTAACTTTAGGCTGTTTTGCCACACTATTCGCTCCTTTTCATATGTGCCTTATATATATCTATAATAACATAATATAAAAAAAAAGTCAAGGAGAGGCGCTTCGCATCACGCCTCCCCTTATAGCAACTTATACGCTTTTTTCAAGGTCGCGCAGCTCAATTAGAATTAGATCAAGCTGCTCGCACTGAGCGGGAGTGCAATCTCCTACCTTCTTACCCTTGCCGAGATACTTGTCGACAATAGCGGTAATATGCGGACCGTTCGCAGGATTGCTCTGCATAATCTTTCCAACGAGATCAGAGAAATCGTTACGCATGGCATCGAAGTCATAGGTCTTCGCTTCTGCAACAGGAGCAACCTTTTCGTTGGTAACGAACTTATTACCATGCTCTTCGGCTTCCTTGTCAATTGCTGCGTTTAGTGCAGTGATAAGCTCATTATAGTCGAGCGGAATCTCGTTTGCCATATACTTGAAGCGGCTGCCGCAGTCAACAGTGTCGTCCAGAGAGCGAACAATCAATTTACGCTCTTTCGTCTTTTCATCAATAGCCGCGTAGAGGTACAAGTCTGCCATATCTTTAATGATATTGTTCAAACTTGTCTGTGCGGTCGGAACAACTTGATTGTATTCCGTGCCGTCTTTACGCTTGAATGACTTATCCTTATCGTGGCTAATGCAAACAAGAGCATAGCCAAGTTGAGTAATCGTACGGAAGCATTCTTCCAGTTCCTTCTTATAAGCCGACCAGCCGTTTACCGACCAGCCTCCCTCACCTAGTGTATCAATGCCAAGCTGATTGCAGATGTACTTGTCGCACAAAGAACCAGCAACGTCGATGGTATCGACAACAATAGTGGAGAACTTTTCTTGTACTTCGGGTTTCTTAAGTTCGCGGATAACCTCTCTAAATTCACTCCAACGAGTGATATCCTGTACCATAACGCCAGGTAGAGCATTATAACCGCGTTCAAAAGCGAGAATTAGAGAATTAGGGAACTTACTACATAAGGTTGTCTTACCTACCTTAGCATGACCGTATAGGTAGGTAATATATCCCGACAGGTCGCGGCTAACCTTATGAGGTTCAATGGACATTAAGTTAATTGCCATATTTTATCCTCCTGAAGGAAGACTTCTAAGGGATTGCCCCTTAGAAGTCGTACCGATCGTTTTTAACTGCAACAGAAGCTGCGGGAATGGCGTTACCCTTAGAAGCCAGGTACTCGTCCTGTCTCTTCTTCATATCCGCAAGATAAATCTCACGATCAGCAATGGCCTTCTGAACCTCGGAAGCGAGAAGGGTTTCCTCGTCATCCCAAGCATAAGGCTCCTTAGCAGCCCAAGTTACCACGAAATCGCGCTGAGAGTTCTTTACGATACGAACACTGTCCTCACCGAAAGCACCCTCTTCACGAATTTCGCGCTCAATGGTACGGGAAATCTGCTCGCCCTTAAGATGGGTGAAGCAAGGATTCTTACCAGAAATATCCAGATTCTCGAAATAACGCATTGCGCTCTCATTGGTGACAGAGAATTCAACCGGCATAATGCTCTTGCGGAAGTCGAAGATATAGCCCTTGAGGACGACCTTCTCGGGGATCTTCTTCTCTTCGTTTGGCTCGGTGCGAGTTGCCTTGGTGAGCATAATATCCACATCAAATGTGGCTCTGGCATGTTCATCCTCATTAAATGCCTCAGCAATAGTCATCTGGTGAATGAAACCACCTTCGTTGCGCTTAATAGAGATCAGAGGATTGCCTTCCGTACGAGTGTCGTACCACTCATTCAGAGCAATGGCGGAATCGACGCGAACGCGAGCCGCATTGTCCTTACCGGCGGACATAACAGTCGGAAGCTTGCCATCAATGATAGCCTGGAGAGTGTTAAAAGTGTTGTTAGGCTTGCCCTTGGAAGTCACAGCAGTGGTATAGGTGTAGTGGATCTGAACCACATTGTTCATGCTGTCATCAGTTGCGATGCCAATAGTACCGGAAATGAACTCGGTACCAGGGTTCTTGGAGTTCGGACCAGTAGTCTTGAGCTCAAGGTTATGCTCATAGAGGTATCCTTCAAGATGGGTTGCGTTAATCATATTCTTCTTCATATTATTCCTTCTCCTTTTTATTTACTAGACTGCTTTTGTAGGCTTCAACATCAAATTCTTTACCCTTGTCGCTCAATGCGTAAATCACCGGGTCTTTTCCGTTCTTGTCCACAAAACCGTCCAAGGTTAGCTTTCTGATTGAACCGGACACCTTGCGGGACGACCAGTTCATACCCTCGGCAATATCTTTTGCCTTAAGATAGTCGGAAGTACCGCACCCCTGTAGATATTCAAGGATAGCGAGGCCGGATTCCGTAATAGGCGGCTTTTCATTTCCTGCGTCTTGTGCAGCAAGAATTTTGAACAGCTCTACTACCATTTCATCTTCACGGGAGATGCCATAGTTGGTTACAATTCCATCAAACAATTCATATGCTTTACTCATTTACAATAACCTCTTACTTTACTTTGTATATTTACATTATACAATAAATAAAAGGTAACGTCAAGTGGTAGCCTTTAGACTTGAGTCGCATATGATTAACTCATGAGCCAAAGGAAGAGTCTCAACCCAGCGACAGAACTCACGCCATTCGGGGAGCCTATGATCCTTACGCTGATGGTAAATATTTTTAAGACAGCGATAATTCGTTGTCATACGAGCAGTGAGTTCAAAACCAGATGGCGTATTATAAAGAATTTCGAGGTATTTTTCTCGAAGCGCACTATCGTAGTTATGAATTGCAAAATCGTTATTTGCGGCGGCTGCTTCCTCGCGTTCACTAGTCAAGACATGATATTCGTGGACCATGTTTTCTAGTAGCGAAATAACCTCCGGCCGCACGTACTCATTACACTGGTTTCTAATATCAAACTTGGTGATGCGATGCATCGTACTCTGTGAACTCACGAATGTGAGAAAACGATAACGCTCTGCTTCAACCCACATCTTGATGGAACAAGTGAGATCAAAGCTAATACGAATGCCAGATAGGAACTGATCATGCGCATGGTTAATACCATTAGCAGCGTTAGAAAGTTTTATCCCTCGTGCGATATCTTTATCGGTTACCGTGCCGTCTGGCGCAGTTGTCCGCATTGGGTAACCGCTAGCAATTAGGCTTTCATCAAGATCGTAGATAATAGCATTATCAACACAATGAAATCCTTCGGTTAATACTTTAATTTCGCTCATTTACTTTCTCCTCTTGTTAGGCTCCGCCTTTTGTTCCATTTAATCCATATTCTTTTGTCTTAAAAAAGTCAATCCAATATACTTCGCGGTCATTTAGTTTATCGCGAGGAACAGTTTCCAGAACCTCAAAACTGAAATTTTCTGGCTTATATTTCTTCATCTATTGATAAAGTTTGTTAGTGGTTGGGCCACTAGTAAGTGAAGATTTGATATGCTAACGGAAGCGTTCACGAATATCAACACTCTATCCTATATATGCCTATCCGTTTTCAAGATTTGTAATCTTATAAATACCACAAACTTTGTCGGTATTGCTGAACAGGTGAGCCATCAAGAGGTCATAAGCTGCTTTATAATAACATTCCCATATAAGTTTGTCGATAGCATCCTTATGGGAGAATTGTATCTATAAATCGCGGAGAAGTTGAATTTCTTCGCAATCAACTTCCTCAAGGACAAGGCGGTAATAATCTCGCTACGCTGCGATTTCTTCCTCGCGTTGCTTAGCTTTAACAAAAGCAAACTGCTTATCTTCAAGATCTTTAAGTTTACTTTCTTCTTCCTATAACCGCGCTTGCAGCTGCTATGAACGCTACTAATATGCACTTTCAAGCTGCTCTTTTTGTAAGTCATACTCTTTTGTAAGACTTGCGGCCGCCGCTTGGTAGCTCTTTTCGGCTCGGTCTTTGGCTTCTGCTTCAAGCTATTGACTGGTAGCAGTAAAACTCTAGAGTATATTATTCTATGCTTCAACCTAAGTTTTTAATGCAGATGCTTCAGAGCGTAGTTGCTAGTTAGCTTTTTCAATCTTCTAATTCTCTTGTTCTATAGCGGTGTTACGCTAGACTGTCTGCTGCGCCTGACCTCGCGTCCGCAAGTACAGTATAAAAAGAACAAGGGCGAGTACGCCTTCAAATACTAAACCGTAGAACATAATGAGAAAAGAAGCGAGAAGTTAATTATTATTTAACTTCTCGCTTTGTTTTCTTAGTTCTTGCTCTCTTCGGCGTCGGGATCGAACGAGATACCAGCGTCAGTGAGCTTAAGGAGCTTGACCTTAGTGTGAGTACCATCACTGTTCTCACGCTCGGTCTCCTGGCGGAAGCCCAGCTCCTTCTTCTGGAAAGCGGTGAAAATGCCATCCACGGAACGCTTCTCGAGACCGAGTGCCTCGGCGACCTCTGCCGCGATAAGATCTTCACCCTGATGCTCCTGGAGATAAGTTAGAACGCGCTTGCTGTTTTCCTTCATTGCTGCCATAATTAAAGTCCTTCTTTCTTAATATTCATGCTTTCTAGTTTTGATTGTACTACATTATCAATTTGTTCCATTACTTGTAAACCATTTGGCAACCTAGAAAGCATCATAGCAAGTTGGTTAATCTGTGACTCTGCTTCGCGTCTCTTTTCCTCTGGGAGGGTCAGGTCTCTTACGGTTTGTTCAAATAATGCAATTGAGTTCGCGATTTTATTAATCTATTTTCGAGTCATTTTTACCTCCTTTGCTATTGTAGTTATATAATAAAATATTTTTTTTGTTTTATCAACTATTAGCTACCAAAGATCTCGCTTAGCTTGCAATCTTTGGCATTTTTGTCATCGCGCCAACCTTTAAATACAGGGTGACGAAGAGTTTTTTCCTTTTTATCAAGGCTCATACAGTGTAAAGACACAACCTTACCAACAAAAGCATCAGGGTTATCCGTCATGTTTTGTTTATCGGTGTCAGTAAGACCAGAAGAGACAGTACCAATTTCTATAAGTTCTCCATCATCATTATATGCGCCGATACCTATTGCGCTAGGCCACCCTAGATAATAGGGTTTGGTTACTGGAACAGTACGATACTGAGGAGAACGAATTGCTGATCTTTTGCCAACTTCACACTTTTCATAAAGTTCCCAGTTCGCGGTCGCACCATAATTTATCTCTTTCTCAATGATCCAATAAGGCCATGAATCGAGTTCTTTACCTGTATACTCCTTAGTTGCGGGAATGCAACGAGTGCAGACCATATCTGTATCGTCCATCTGCTTGAATTTAATAGTATCATGAGCTGGACGTTTATCGTATGTATAAGGCGCGGTTTTCTTCTTTAGAACCATGCCTTCTCCTCCCGCATTAAGGATACGAGAAACTTCGTCTTCGATGTTTTCTTCAACAATAGCAGCAAGACGTAGGAAGTCATATTGGTCAAGATTGTGTTTATGATAGACGGCAGCTAGGATTCTATACCTATCATACGCATTTGTCTGCACAAGATTCACACTATCATAGAACAATATATCGTGGACATAGAAGTGTATGCGGCCGCGGCCTTTTGGATCTTCTTGGCGCCTAATTGCTTCGGCACTCAAGCATCCCATAATCGTAGTAACGTCCTTCGCTGTGCAACCATCATAATAAATTTCTCCCACAATAACGGTGCTTGGTGGAAGACAATCTAGTGCTTGAATAATATGTGGTACATTATCGCCCTTTTCTGTAGCGATGCCCGTTACTTTAGATACCGTTCGACCAAAGAGATAGTTTTGCCCTTCACGCCCTTTGACATAGGTATAAAGGCATCCATCAATTTTCTCTTGAGCGAAGTATTCTCCACTACTACATACCTCGGACATTTGATATTCTTTGCCCGCAGGAAGTTTCCAGATAAGCATGGGGGGTTGAATCAATCCTCCAGCTCCTGGATATAATGATTCAACTTTGTTATAATCAAAGAGCATAGTATTCTTTCTCCTTCGCTTCGCTCATAATATATTTAGAAGTCTCGAGTTGTAGATCTTCAATCGTGACATCTTTGATGGTATATGGAATTCGGATCAGCGGTATACCTGTCTCATAGCAGTAATTATTCTTGATTAAATCATGTTCTCTATTGTATTCATATCCACCATTATAGGAATCAAAATGTTGCTTTCCGTCATACTCTATAAAATAGAGTATCTCATTATTGTCATTTACTATAGCGAAATCATATCGCCCATTAAACTCTAAGTCAATAGGATGATACTCCTTGATATAAGGAATATTGTTTCTGTCGAGAATTTGCTGTATCGTAAATTCGCCATGCGAAATATTAAGGCAGCCACAAGATTGGATGTCCCCTGATTTAAGGTGCCTAGCTGCAACCTCTTTAATCGTTCCGCAATCGCATTTACAACGCCATGTTGGCCGCTGATTATCATCTCTTTTTGGTACCAAATCTAACACTAAATATCTACCGAAACGCTTTCCGATTAAGTCCTCCGGCTGTTCATGATGTTGAGTTTTTCTAACTTCTTTCGCTAAGCAGCCACAACTTCTAGTGTTATTACCATTTAAACATCTAGCTCTAATGGCGCAGTAATTGCCGCATTCGCAGCGACATAGCCAGTATCCTTCTTTTAAAGGCCCCTACGTTCGATATAGTACAGTTAATCGTCCAAATACTTGGCCCGATAAATCTTTAGCTCGCCCCAGAGGAACTCGAGGGTATTTTGCTAATATCCCATCAGGGATTTTCTCCATCTTTACCATCCTTTTCATATAATATTTCATAGTTAGCTTTTTTTCCAACGCCCGTTTTTACGAGAATGATACCTTTCTTTGCAAGGTTTTCTTGTGTGCGTTTGAAGCTAGTAATTAAGGTCGTCTCGCTTCTACCAAGAATCTTACACACTTCTTGTAGAGTCATTAATATCACTCCCTTCATTATATGAAAAATAGTATAGGCAAATTGCATAAATTTGCCCAAATTATAGGCTATGTAACCAATCAAAATATTTTCCTAATAGACCTACTATTCCTATCGGTACAAATATTATAAAACAAAGCGGCCAGAATATTACCGTCATGGCGTACCCTACTCCATCACCTGGGCCAAACATTAATGAGTATTTATTATCAAGTATTATCCATATACTACAAAAGATAATACCTATAATAATATAAAGTAAAATAAATAATATATATTTCATATACATATAATAATATAATATATAGAAAAAGTTCTGTCAAGTGGAGGGAGAGATTACTCTCCCTCCTTAGAACTTAGCAATGGAGACTACCGCATCATTGTTTTTAATCAATGCGTTACCAGTAGTCGAGCGTCCTAGTTGCGGGATATCGGTGGCCGCAATTACCACAGAAGATTTGTTACCACTAATTAAGAGGTTATCTTTGTCTGTAATGAGTGCGGCGCCTGCTACTTGCTCTTTGTAACATGCAACGCCTTTACCGCCACGGTTTTGAGAAGTAAATTCAGACAGTTTGGTCCTCTTCCCTTTTCCTGTTGTTGAAACAATAGCAAGGGAACTTTCAGAGTCGGTAATTGGAAGTGCTGCGAGGACGGTATCTGTATCATTCAATCCCATACCTTTAACACCCTGCGCGATTCTACTAGAAATTGGCATTGTTGCAGTGGGGAACCGAATGACCATACCATTCTTCGTAACGAGCATCATCTCTTCTTGTTCAATGAACGTCACTGAGGCCAGTTCATCACCATCTTTAAAGGCGATTGCTAGCACTCCAGACCGTTTAGTGTTAAGATATTCTTCAATGGGAACCTTCTTAACTATTCCATTTTTCGTAGCAAAGA
>Ga0326513_10002261_pt1 | contig 14268 bp, 22 predicted proteins | sample 2_2465_0518_D_FD_203654 | JGI IMG/M metagenome (GOLD analysis project Ga0326513, IMG submission 203654) | Bovine rumen microbial communities from UC Davis, California, United States - 2_2465_0518 | ecosystem: Host-associated > Mammals > Digestive system > Stomach > Rumen | place: USA...
GTTTACAAAGATATATTTTATAATGCTTTATGAACATGAACTTAAATATCATATTGCAGAGAAAATTACTGTTGCAAGAAAGTTTAATAAAAAGTTATTAGATACTGAAGTTGTATTTAAGTTTTTAGATAATCCAACAAGTTCACAAGCAGAAACAATTTACAACACAATTGTAGAATATAATATTGAAGGTCCAATATTTATTAAAGATGCTGACAATACTTGTACTTGTGAGGGTCAAATAAAAGGCAATACTGTTTTGGTTTATCCATTGGAAAATACTCCAATTGTAGATCCTCAGCATAAATCATATGTAAGTGTAGATGACCAAAATTTTGTTGTAAACATTATTGAAAAAAGAGTTGTAAGCAATTTGTTTAATTGTGGTGGTTATAGTTTTACTGATGCATCATTATTTAAAACAGCTTATGAATCATTATTAGGATATGAAGATATTGCAAATCATATGTATATATCACATATTATATATTGGCTTATATTGAATAAGAAAATTAAATTCCGTCCAGTTGAAGCTGTTTATTATGAAGATTTTGAATTAAATACAAAATATTAAAATGTTAGATAAAGTAGCAATTTGTATTCCAACATATAACAATAGATATAGTGAAGTATTAAATTATATTAACAAGTTAACATCATTAGGAGATGTATATGTTATATTTTCAAATAATGATGACAAGTTGAAAGAATATGATAGTTATGATTGGAATGAAAAAATAAATAAAGTATATTGTGATGCAAAAACAATTGGTGAAAAGAGAAAATTCTTAGTAAATTATTTGTATGATAAAGGTTATCAATATATAATACAAATAGATGATGATGTTCGAACATTTGCATCTGAAATAAATGAATCAACAAAAAGAACAACATCAGAATCATATGCTAAACATAAGATTACTCTTGAAACTTTAATAACAAGATTAATTGATAAAATGATTCAATATGATGCTGCATTTATTTCTCCGTCATTTCCATTTAGTTTAGGATTTTCAAAACCAGGAGCAATTGCAATTAACAAGTCTTTGAATTTTGGACAGTTTACAGTAGTTGATGCATTAAAGTTAAAAGCAAATAATATTGAATATGATACAAGAGATAATATTCATGAAGATATTGATTTGGTAATACAAATGCTTCAACATGGAATGACATGTGTAACATTAAAAGATACTGCATTTGAGGTTACAGGTTCATCTTCATTATTTGAAAATTCAACTGTATGCCAAGCAAGTAAATTAGATTATGCAAGAGTTAATTTGTATTTAAAATATAGAGATGGTATATCATTAAGAATAGGCAAACGTGGAGAATTACGTTTGACTTGTAAACTTGATAAATATTGGAATACTTTTGAAATTCCAGTTAAAAATGATCTATATCATAATAAAATGTACGAACTTTGTCAAAAGTACGATATTGAAGGAATTAAAGAATTAATTAGAAATAAGAATAAAAAGTAGTTATAATTATGAACGAAAGAAAAAACATTTTAATTGGTAAGATTGGTAAGTCTGTCAAAATGAAGAATATTCATATCGAGACAGGTGGTGGTGCTGACTTGGTATTATATTCAACTATGGCAAAGATGTGTCCTGAATATCATTTTTATTTTATAGGACCTAATGAATTGTATAAGTGTACTGAAGAGGAATATAATAAGTTATTTCCAAACAAGAACGTACATTCTGCATGGTCAACTGATATTCGTAAGTCAATGAATTTTCAATCAATTGTAGATTATTTCAAAGATAATAATATTAAAGTTGATTTTGCATTGTTATTTAATGGATTAAGCGGTAATACAAATATTCGTGGATTTTTAACAAAGCCTGATGGTAGTTTTTATAGTCCATTAATGTGTTTCCAAAATTATGCAGGTCCTATTATTTATACATTGAATGAATTGATGTGTCCTTTGTATATGATGGCTGAAGATGCACGTTATATAACAATTAATAGTAAGGACTTATATAATCGTGAACGTCTTATATTTTCTCAAATTAATGGAGATTTTGAAACAACATTAGGGCATGTAGTTTCAAAGACTGACTGGACAATTGTTAAGACAACTCACCATGCAAAGTATTCACATCTTGAAAAGATTTTCTTAATGGGTCTTGATGAACATTGGAAAGATAATATTGATTTTGAAGCAAAGAGAAATTCAACTGTAGAACCTGTCATTGTATTATCAAATGGTTGTGGTACATCAAAGATAAACTGTGCAGGTAATAATAGTTCTCGTCTTCCTGCATATAAGAAGTATATTATTGATAACTTCAAAGGAACAAAGTATGAGAACACAAAGATTTATGGTAGTGTGTGGGATAAAGAAGTATATGATGAATATCCACAAATTCAAAATAAGCTAATGCTTGATTTGGGTAAGGAAGTATCTGAAGCAAAATATACTTTAGTTTATTCACAAGTTCCAGGATTTGTAACTTGTAAGCCATGGGAAATGATTACAATTGGTTTGCTCCCATTCTTACATCCAGATTATGATTGTTATCATTTGTTAAACCTTCCTGAGTATCTTTATTTGAAAGATGAAAAAGATTTCTTAAATAAGATTAATGAACTTGAGAATGATTTCGACAAATATAAGGATTTAATGCAACAATGCTTTGATTTAATTAAACCTGAATATTTGAATGGTTGGTTAATTGTAAATGGAATTTTGGGAAATATTGCAAAGGATCTTGGATATAAGTATGAATTTAAGCCAGGTGTTAAATCAATATTCAATAGATTTAGTAAAGAATTTATTCAGAAATAAAAGGAGCTCTTAAGAGCTCCTTTTTTATAATCTATTACTTGCATCTCTACAAACTTGCATAGCGGCAGCAACAACATATAAATAAGCATCAGCATAACTTGCTGAACTTATAACTGGATAATTATGCCCACTTATCCATCTCCAAGTAGCTTTAGGAGAATGCGTAGCAAATTCCATAAATTTTACAATTTTATTATAAGCTTCTTCACTTTTACGTTCATCAATTTGATCTTTCATTAAATTATGAGCCATTTCATGAAGAATTGTAGATACACTTGGACTTGTAGAACCAAATGTCATACTACTATCGGCTGCTATACCGCGACTATACATTGTGCTATCATATTTGGCTGTAAATTGACCGCCTTTTTTACTACCACAATTATCTGATGGAGCTGTCGATTGTTTAAAATTTGTCATTGCATTAACAATTGCACAGCCTTCATTAATTTTATTCATTAATGATGTATTTTGACTATCATTACCACCTGTAGCTCCAGTACATTCATAATATATATCTTGTCTTGTAAATGTTGTAACTGTGCATTCATTAAAATATATACATGTACTCCAGTTATCTTTAAAACAAAATGATCTTATATTATATGTAGTATTTTCTTCTAAGTTTTTTATAACAACTTTTAATGGAGAAATAAAATTAAATTCAGCATATCCTATTGGTGCAGATACAACATATTTATCTTTATCATAACGTGCTTTTGCTGAATTTATAGCATTTTCAGCACTTGTATTATTCTTAACACTATTTATAACTGTATCATCGAAAATGGCAAAACTTGTCCATTCATCATCTGATTCTTTTTTATATTCAATTCCTATTTGACGTAATGCTGAATTTGCTGGTAATAAAATTTTACTTTTTGTTGTATTAGATGGATTGTCCAAATAAAATTCTAAAAAATCTTTATCAAGTTCAAGATTATATATTATTGCTGTTGTACCAGGCCATGCATAATTATTTTCAAATATCATTTTTTATGAAATATAATTTTAGAATTTCTATTAAGTATACAACGTTTAAATTGTATATTATCCCATGTATATTTAGTTGAACTTATTGAATGGTTTCCCTCATATATAATATCATATTCATTTTCTAATAATACTGGGTAAAGTATATATGTTCCTGTTGATGTTAAAGAACCATTATTACTCAAATATGTTGATGATTCAATGCTATCATATATTTCAATTGAATTATTAATGATTTTACTTGTTGATAAATTAAATAAATATTTTAAGTTAGTATCATTATCTTCAATATATTTATTTGCAAAACCTCTACTGATATCTCTAGCAATATATATACGATGATCATTATGTGGTTCTTGAATAAAATGTATTAATACTTGGCTGCCATATAATACTGTTTCTCGGAATTCATTTGTATTATTTGGACCAATTGAATATTCAATATTACATTCTAAACTTTCATAATTAATATTTAATGATGAGAATAATGTATCATCTAATGTTTTAGTAACTCCATTTTTTATAAATGTTTGTGATTCATTATTCCATAAATAATTATTTCTTCGAGAATTTGCGGTATCATTATAGTCTAAAAAATACATATTAAATGTTGTCATTCCATAATATTTATCATAAAATGTATATGGAAACATATACACCTTTTCAATACCACTTGCACCACATGCTGGAATTTTTATAACTCTATTAACATATTTTCCTCTAAGTAATGTAGTATTATTTTCATCGACAAATCCAGTAAATTTTAATGTCTTGCTGTTATTATATAATGATATAGCCGTTTGTTCACTATAATTTGCATTTGAATAACCACCTGCCCAATTATCGAATGAATATAATCTATTACACAATAATGCATAATCATCAATTTTTTCAATACGTACTTTATTAATTGTTGTGCTAGTGTCCGTTGTACATCCTAAATATTTAATATCAACATTTGATAATTTAATATTTTCATTAGATAATAATTTCATTAAAAAAACTGAATTTCCAGTTGTAATAAAAGATGATGGTAAAGATAATTGCAAAGTTGATGCTGAGTTCATAACAATAGGTAATATATCAAATGTTTGTTCATTTGATTTGCTCCAAATTTTATTAGATCCAATATATAAATTATTTACTTGTTTATTACCAAGCATAATATTGCTTGCATTGATTATCTTATTACTATTCATTATTGTATAATATATAATGTATTATCATTTGGATTTTCAGGCATAGAATCTACAACATCAATTTGTAAACCATTAACATTTGATGTTATAATATTTCCGTCTATTTGTCCAGAATCTCCTGCAGGTCCTTTATCACCAGTAGGACCTTTAATATTTGTAATATATCTTAATTTAGAAAAATCTTCATATGTATTATCATAACTTTCATATATATCACCATTATCATATAATATTCTTGTACCAACAGTATAACTATTCCAATCTGTTAAAAATGGAGTAGATTCCCAATTTACTTCCATTGGAAGAGATCCTGAACTATTTACCCATCCCGGTCCCTTATCTCCAGTTGGTCCCTTATCTCCAGTTGGTCCCTTATCTCCAGTTGGTCCCTTATCTCCAGGTTCACCACTTGGAGCATCAGGTATATAACTTGGATCATTTATATATGCTGCAAAATTTACAAGTATATTATAATCTTCTTCAGATATATTTATTAATGTATTTGCATCATTATATTTATTAAAAATTTTAATAAAATCAATTAGCTGTGCATATTTTTTTAATACTTGCATATTATTGTTTATATTTTTTTATTTCATAATTTCCTTTATATAATTCAAATGAATTTGGAGTATCAATATATTCGTCAATATTTAAATGTATTTCATTTTTTTCTTGTATAACAGAATTAATTCTCCATGTATCAATACAATTATCACTTAAATCTGAAAGTTTAATCCATTCATTTTCATTATCTTTTTTATAATATATGTGTATATATTCTCCCCAATCTTGTCGTAATATATTATCATCTAAATTATTGCAATATAATAAAATATAATCAATACCTTTATTTATAACATCAGGATATTTTTTAAGTATATTATTAAAATCTTCAATACTATTACAATTATATGATACATAATATTTATTTTCATATCCATAATGAATTGACTCAGATATCATATTATAAATTGTTCCAAATATCAATTCTAATTCTAATATAATATGACGATTATCCCAAATATTCAATAAATATGGTTCTATTTCAAAATTACTATTATCTTTATGAAAATTTATATTAAATTTGATATAATCATATAATACTTCAGGATTTTTCCATCCATTATTAGGAAACATATATTCTAATAAACCAAATAAATATGTACATAATTTATCAAATATTTCCCATTTACATATAAATATGTTTATGTGATTTTTTATTTCATTATACTTGAATAATAAATAATCAAGTTTATCTTTATATTCAGGATAATAATATCTTGTATACATTGCTATATGATATAAAAAACAACCTAATGATTTAAATGTATTATTTGTTGTTACATTAGGAGGCATATTCCAATATGTATATACTTGAATTTTACCTTTATTTATTTCTTCAAAATTAATTTCCTTCCATTGACGTCTATATTGGTCAAATCCAACAATATCTGATTTTAAATTGTTTTTCCAAACATAATACATTGTACACAATTCTCCATAAAAACGATTTAAATCATTGATAGATATTCCTTTATATTTTTTACTATTATTATATGACACTATATTATAATCATCACTATAATAATTTTGAATATTATATCGTTTATCTACATCTTTATATGATATTCTCCATATTGTACATTTTGTATTATATGTAAATCCTTGAAATTTTTTTTGATTATTCATTAAATTATTAATTTACAATGTATTTATTTGTTTTTGATTTATTACCAATAACCATTTCAATTATTTGTTTTAATGAATATAAATAATCTTTTGTTTGTTGTGGTTCTATATCATTATCGATGAAATTACAAAATTCCATTAAATTACATTCTAATTGTGTTCCTTTGATATATGTTTTTAAGTTATCAATATTAACTTTTGCTCCATCTTGTTTACACTTAACTATTAACTCAATAAATTCTTGAGCTTGATGTTCATTTCGCTCAAACCATTTATCAAGTAACCAAAACAAATTATCATCTAATTCTTCAAAAATATAATCTTTTAGTGATATCATTAAACTAGCATAAATTAATTTTATACTGTTGTTCCATTATTTTCTTCTTGTTTATTCAAAGTCATTATCATATAACCATCAAGACCTTCAATTTTCTTAAATCCTGATTTTTCAAATACTTTAGCAATATCATCATTTGCATATTTGATAGTTAAGCCTTCCATGTGAGCTTCTTTAACAGCTTTCTTCATATCTTCAAGATATACTTCAAATAAACCTTGCTTAGCATATTTAGCATCTGTTTGAACAGCAAAGATATTAATATACTTTGTTAATTTTGATGCAGTCTCTTTGATTTCATCTGTCTTTCCTTTCTTTGCAACAACTTTCCAATATTTAAGAGAGAATCCGAGCATACCATAAAAATTAGGTTTTTCATCTTTCTTTTCATCTGAACCTGGATCCATAAATACAACATAGTTTGCAAAATAAGGAGCTTTATTCAATTTCTTAAGTTCAGGTGTTTCATTAAATAAGTTATCAAATACATAAAAACCTTGCTTCTTTTTTGCATCTGACTTCATCACTTCCATTAGTTTATCCAAAACTTTTTCATCAGGCACTTGCATTGGTTGAATGTTATCCTTATTAATTTTCCCTGTTTCATCTTCATTAATAATATTTTGTCTATCATCTAATGATTCTGCAGCAGTTGTTGATAAGTTCTTTTCTCCAAGAGCCCAACCCCAGAAATTACTTGCATGCTTACGAATTGCTTTCATGCCTTTAACTGTAAAGTGTAAAGCAACTGCACCGCACAATGCCATTAATAAGAAACTTTCATTGATTTGAAGTTCTTCATTGATATATTCTTTTATATGTTTCATAATTATAATTTAATTCCAACTTTTATTTTTTTGATAATTTTCTACTTGTTCTAATGTAGGCCATGTATAATTATGATTTCTATAATAAGATTTAATATCATTTTCTAAACCATTATATTTAAATGAAATTGTAATATTAAAATATTTATTTAATTCATTTTTGATTATATTTGTAAAAGTAACTCCATCAGCGATATCTGCATCTCCATCTCCATTAATATCTAAAGATACACCATTATATGTTTTATTAATTGAATCGTATTTTGGATCTTCAGAAGTTATAACTCCAGTAACAATCCATGTTATAATTTGATAATCAATAATAGACACAATGCCATCACCATCAAAATCACATTTATTAACTAGTTCTTTTATTTTATTAATATTTCCAAATTTTTCAATATGTATTGAATTATCTTCAATCCAATTGTTATTATTTTTGAAATATTCTACTTGTTCTAATGTTGGCCATGTATAATTATGATTTCTATAATAAGATTTAATATTATTTTCTAAATCATTATAATTATATTCATATTCTATGTTAAAATATTTATTTAATTCATTTCTTATTATATTTGTAAAAGTAATTCCATCAGCGATATCTGCATCTCCATCTCCATTAATATCTAAAGATACACCATTATATGTTTTATTAATTGAATCGTATTTTGGATCTTCAGAAGTTATAACTCCAGTAATAATCCATGTTATAATTTGATAATCAATAATAGACACAATACCATCACCATCAAAATCACATTTATTAACTAGTTCTTGTAATGAATTATATGGATTATATTCACCATTATTAGCTATACCTTGTTTTAATTCTTTAAATGTAGTTTTTACCCAATCAATTAATTCATTATATTTAGTAAGTGTGACATAATTATTTAACGTTGAATTATCAAAGGTGCCTGTATCACCCTTAGGACCTTGTGCACCTGTATCACCTTTAGGACCTTGTGCACCTGTATCACCTTTAGGACCTTGTGCACCTGTTGCTCCAGCTTGTCCTTCTATACTTTTTATCCAATTGATTAATTCTGCAGTATCATTAATTACAACATTTTCTTCTACTTCGATACCACCCCAATCAATGTCAATTGAACATAAAAGTTTATAAAAATTTTCTGATTGTAAATATTCTTGTATATTACCAGTAAAATTAGTTTGTGTTATTTTATTTCCTAATTTTGCTCCTGTTCTTTTATTAGGAAGATTAGTAAATTTAACACCATTAATTGTAATTTCAGGCATTGTTTAGTTTTTAATATATTTATATTTAAATTTTATTTATAATTTATAAGTTAATATTTCTTTATTGTCTTTGAATGAATTAAATCCAAGTTTAATCAAATTTGCTTTCATTTTTGGGTGTGTAGGCTTTGCTGAGATACCAATAAATTGTTGTTTTTCACCTTCCATAAATTTAACAAAATCTGCTAATATTGCTTTATTTAATGGCAAGGATTCTTGAACAATCAAAGATGATTCAATACCTATTAAATGTACAAAGTTATCTATATAAGATACATTTTTGTCAAATATACATATACCAACAAAATAAATATTATCTCCATCTTGATACCAATAAGGGAGACATTCCGGATTTAATTCTTTATCTTCATCTTGAATATATTGTTTAGGATTACGAATCATCTGATTTGTAACAGTAAATCCAACTTGCCTGTCACCTACAATTTTTTTAACAATTACATCAGTTGAAAAATCTTCAAATGTAAATGTTCGTTTAGGTTTATTCAATTTATCAACATCTACTTTTATAGGTTGAACTTTATTGTCTTTTATTAATGACTGTTGGGTTTGATAAACTTTTTTGAACCACTGTTGATATTCAGATTTTAATCCTTCAGTAATATATGTTACTAAACTTTTCATTATTTAATATCTTGTAAGAAATCTTTCAATTCTTGAAGATGTTCTTGTTCATCAGCAAGTATTTCTTTTAATTTTGAATTTGATGCTGGGTCTACTTCTTCAGTCATCTTAACAAGTTCTTCATAAGTTTCAATTGCACCTTTTTCATTAGTAATGTTATCTTCAAGAGATTTCTTAATATCAATATTATCTTTTGACCATGTAGGAGCAATATATTTATGATTAGCTGTTTCCCAAGAATTTGGAGACATTGATATATCTTCAATTGTACCACCAAGTTGATTAATACGTTTCATAAGCCAATAAGCATGATCTTCTAATTCATCTTTAGCAGTATCTTCATAGAATTTTTCAATATCTTTACGGTCTGTTCCTTTTAACCATTCTTTAACGATCACATAACCGTACCAAGCATTAAGTTCTTCTTTAAGTGCATTTTTCATAGCATCAATTATTTTTGAACCTTCTGCTTCATTAATATAAGTTAACAATTGCTTCATTGTATTTTATGTATAATATTTCTATATATAAAAATAAATTTCTATAACGAATAAATTATATGACATACAAACAAATAACACGAGAACGACATAAAATAGAACCATATTTTATTAATATAGCAAAAGACTATTATAAAGATATTAATTTGTCTAATGTAAATTATGTAGGACAAATAGAAAATATTTTACATGAAAATAATAGAGGAGTAAGTGAGTTTTATGTTAATAATGTAATGAATATCTTGTCATTACAATTATATCCTGAAATGTCATATAAATCTAAATATGAAACAACATGGGTAGGAGATGATTATTATGATATTAAATATTTGATAATTAAATGGAATGACATTGAAATGTATAGAGTTGCTTATGACGATATTACAGCACAAAAACATTCAATGAAAGAATTATTACGAGTTATATTATATGTTATTTGTTGTGTTCAACAAAGAAGAGCAATTAAGAATATTGTTAAATTTAATCCTTTTGATAAATGATACTTGCATTAGATTCATATTATAAAGATGATATTTGTAATACATCATTAGTATTATTTGAAAATGAAAAATCATCTGAACCAATATATACAGATACAATATATACTAAAGTAACATCTGATTATATACCAGGAGAATTTTATAAAAGAGAACTCCCAGGTATTGAAAAAATATTAACAAAGTTTATTGAAGAACATTTTGATTGGTGGGATAAAACATATATCATTATAACAGATAGTTTTGTAACTTTGAAAAATGGATGTGACGAATGGAAAGGACTTGGGAGCTATTTGAAAGAATATCTTAAGTCAATAGATTATAATAAAGTCATATATGGAGTTGCAAAAACAAATTTTTGTGATTGTGACAAAATATCTGAAGTAATATATCGTGGCAAATCAAAAACACCATTATATGTACAGTCATCAACATTAGATAATATTGGTGTTAGATTTATGATTCAAAATATGCATGGTGAATATAGAATTCCAACTATGCTTAAATTAGTTGACCAATTATCAAGAAAATTTTAATATAATTTGAATTTTTACAATAAATTACTATATTATATTTGTAACAAACAAAAAGAATATGAGTAATTGGAAAATTGTTAAAGTTAATTATGTCGACCAAGATAAATTAATTAATAAGCTGACTAATTATTATATTAGTCAGACAAACAGTATTGGAGACGTTCATCTTGGTGATCCTTTATATTTTTGTTATCGAAAGCAGTGGGGATTGTTTTGGAAATTACGTCGTATTCTTAATCAATATGATTATAATAGATTATGTGAAAATACTGTCGCTGATGGTCATGATGCTCGTGAGTTGTTTCGTCATGTAAACTTTTAATCAAAAATATTCAATTATGAAATTTGAAAAAGTAAACAAACTTAAAATTGGAGATACTATTTACAGTTTCTTTGGAAATACATTTTATATTTACAAAGTAACAAATATTAATATTCCTGTACACGAGATTACTGTTTGCATTGAGAGCATTAACAATATTAAGAACGGTAAAGATTATTCTATTATTGATATTCCTACCGAAGCTCGATATAACGATATTAAGTACGGATATGAATTTACAATGATGGATCTTGATTTGAACACTGCATATCAGAATTATTCTGAATACATTAATACACAGATTAACAGACTGAATGGTATGCGTGGGAATATGAAAGGAATCAAGCGTCAATATATGCTTTCAAAAAATATGATTCCTGAACATGAGAAAACATGGAAGGAACTTGGGTACAAATCAAAAGAAGCATATAATGAGTATCTTGATGATATGTATGATGATTTAAGACACGGACGAATTGGATAAATTATGGAAATTAAATATTTTGAACACAACAATAATTATTTCATTCAAGCCTTTAATAATGAAACATTAATAGGCAATATAATTATAGATACAAATTGTCCAGAATATCCAAGATATAAAGAATATTGTAATGGTAATAAACTTGTAAAAATTGTTAGAATTGAAACTAATCCAAATTATGTAGGACAAGGAATTGCAACAAAACTTATACAGTTAGCAATTAAACAGTTTGAAGATTATAATTTTGTTTTGTTATGTAGCCCAGCAAAACGAACAGAAGATACTGATACTCTTAAAACTGTATCTGATTTGCAAATGTTTTATTCTAAATTTGGATTTGTGAAGACTACTGAATTTTTACCAACAATGGTTAGAAAGGCATATGATTGAAAAAACATATACAATTCAATTAGAAGAACAATCTGAATATCATCAAAAATATAAAGATTATTTCATTAATAAATATAAGATGGAACACTCTTTAGCTCCTAAGATAATTCATAGGATGACAACAAATGAAAGAGGTTCATTTCCATCTGATAATTATATTGATGAATATCTTATAAATGAAAAACTTTTAGGATTTGTTTATTTCAGACGAGATGAATATAATCTTTGTGATGTGTTTATGGTTGATTTGGAAATAAAAATTCCTGATAAGTGGTATAAAATGGAGAATACATACGGAATAGAAGTATATACAGAATATAAATACTAATTATGAAAGAAGTTATTAAAATTTTGATGGAGCGCGATGGTATTTCTGAAGAGGAAGCTCGTGCATTGATTAAAGAAACTCGTGATGAAATTATGATGTTAGATGATCCATGTAAAGCAGACAAAGTTTTTATGGAATATCTTGGTCTTGAACCTGATTATTTGGATTGTATTTTTAGCATATGATTGAAAGAATTACAGCAAAAGAAGCTCGTGAAATGATGTATGATACTTCATTAAATAACGACAAAAAAGTCGATAAAATAATGGAGTGGATTAAAGGAGCTATTTCAAAATTTGAAGATCATATTAATGTTGATTATTATGATTGTCCTGAAAATGTAGAATCTTATTTACAACTTTTGGGATATACAATTGAACATTATACATCAGATGGTGATGCAATGAGAAGAATTAAATGGTAATAATATGAAAAAGATTTTTATTGTATTTATAAGTTGTTTTTTGTTAGCTTGTTCTTGTACTGACCAACATGGATATAATGAATTAAATTATGATTCAGTTCCATCACAAGTATGGTTTGATAAATATATTCGTCATTCAACAGTAACAGATAGTACAGGACATACTCTTATTTTACATGAATATGGTAGTCGTGCAAATGGCTATGGGTCTTATTCATTTAGTATTGAACATACTCCTGAATGTAAAAAGTGTTGTGAGATTTATGATTAAAGATTATTTTAATGGTGGTCATTTGATTGAATGTTTTTGTATTACACCATCAATCAATTTTAATTGGATGCACAAGACAACTACAACTCCAATGTCTTGGGAATTAAATTTTTCGTGGTTCTTTTGGTATTTTTCAGTTGGTAATGTTAAATTAAATTTGAAGAAAGCAGGTTATTAATATGGAACTTAATATTGAAACATTAGATAAAAAAGTATTTAAAATTGCTCTTGATGAAGAGTGTGAACGTCAGACTATGAATCAGAACATGGTTAAAGCACAAATTAAACGTGATACTAGATTTGATGGTGACGAAGATTTTATTAAAGAAGTAGATAGACTTAAAGAATCATTTAAAAAAATATCTCGTAAGAGAAAACCAGTCTTTGAAATTTCCGATGAGGAATTTAAGTTTCTTGAACGATTGACAAAAAATCAGACAATTATATCAAATAGTAGAATCAAAGACTGGGAACCTGATGGTCTGATGACAAAATATTTTAAGAATAGATATCTTGAAGAAAATAAAAATGCTACTGAAGAAACTTATGAGGAAACAAGATTAAAGATTATTCAATATGACAAGGATCTTAAAACTTGTATGAAAGAATTATCAGCTATTCTTGGAATTGAATATGACCCAGATTTAATTTAATAAATTATGACAATAGACGAATTATTTAATATGCCAATTTTTCAAATGAAAGAATGGCTTACAGAGAATTATAGAGATCCAATAGGAACATATAAAGATGATTATTG